>FWWM01000103.1_pt1 | contig 266594 bp, 217 predicted proteins | sample 2228351 | NCBI WGS metagenome assembly FWWM01 (sample SAMEA103939774, study PRJEB20133) | metagenome
TGGACGAGCGCAAGCGTGATGCCGGCATCGACCGCGCCAAGCGCAAGCACATCAGGAAGTAAAGTACTCCCCCTTCCCGCGATGGGAAGGGGGACGCTTCTCAGTGTTATGGCGAGCGGTAGCGATGGTCGCGATGGTTTGCGTCCCCCGTATCATCGGACCTTCGTAGCCACCCTACTCGTAGGGCACGTGCGTGCGCCTCACCAGCTCACCCAGCGGATTTTGTAGCCGAAGAGATAGATTTCTTTCCGGAAGGTCTCGTCAGTCAGGCTAAGCACGTGAAGTGGGTAAATGCCTCCGCCTGTCTGTGCGACCCGATAGTTCGTAGAACCAGGCGATAACACTGTCCAGAACCCGCTACCACCTGCCAACGGCACCGCACGCACCAGCCACCTGCCCTGTTCATACTTCGCCACCAGCAACTGATCCACTCCGCCGATCACCAGATACTTGCCGTCGTCAGTCCAGCCGACAGGACGGTCCTGCCTGCTACCCCAGAAGATACTGCTACGCGTACCGGCAACAAAATAGTCTTGCTCTACCTCCTTCCAGTCCACGATCGGATACCATGTGCCCGGCTTGGGAAACTTCCCATCCACCAAGCGCGGAGGTATGAGCTCTTTGTAGCCTGTTCCATCTGGACGACAGACCGCCGTCGCCATGTAACTCTTGTCCCAGTGCACTACCGTGAACGCAATCCACTTCCCATCGGGCGACCAGATCGGGTTCATCTCCGTCACCTCATCCGGCATCTGCGTCAGCCTGCGCCCGCTGTATATGGGTCCCTGAACGCTCCACGCCGATTTGGCTAACTCGCGCTCTTCCCCTTCACTGGGCGGAGGCACCTTGCGAGGATTGCGGTAGACAAAGATTTTACTGCCCTCCCTGCGCAAATCCATCGGTCCTGCCGGCGCCAGCTCGATCGCGATATACTCGTCATCGGGGGAAAAGGAATGGGCGCGATTGATGAGAACATCGCTCCACGGAACCTTCAGGGATGGCGTCGTGACATCATAGGGCTTTCTGAAGATCAGCCACGGCCCAAGACCGATACCATCATACTTCGTCCTCCACAGGCGATAGGTAATGTTGTCGGGCAGGGGTTCGTTACAGTAATCGCCCGTCACGAACGTGCCGTGCCATGTCTCCGCTCTGAAATAGAAGTTCCCACTGTATGTCCAGTAAACGGGCGGTTCACGTCGAGCCTCCACCTCCATGCCCCCCGAGGCGTGAGTGTGAAACGTGTATCCGTCGCGCCGTGCTATCCAGAGCCCGCCTGTTTTGCTGTCATACGCGAACAGTGTCCTGCGATGGTTCCAGACTGGACGACATCCGCCGGGAATGAGCAACCGAGGTTTGGGGTCCTTCTCATCGGGATCGAGTGCATAGATGCCAATTTGCCCGTTCTTGTCTTCGAGCTCCAGCAGTATTTCGGTTCCCTTCAGTTTCCACCGGAAATGCTTCTCGACAGGAGCACCGGCGGCGATAGACACCACCAGAGCAAGACAGGCTGTTGCGAGATACCAGCTCACACGCATCATGACACCTCCCAATCTGGTGAGACTACCCGTGTGATGGGTGCATATCCTGTCTTTGGCGTGATGAGACCTTGCCCTCCTTGCGGGAAATGTCCAGAGAAGTTTCCCCTTTTGTGAGCACCTACACACCTCCAGCATTGTGAGTGACCGGATAATACCATGATTCAAATGCCATCTCCTTCACTTCCACCATACCAGCACGCCCGGTGCACATGCTCTATCTGGCACAGGATGTGCCATCCGAAACGCTCATGAGAAGGTATGCTTATGGCGGAAGCAGACTGTGTCACGCGCGTGCACCACACCGCCCCCTGCAGACGCAATAATTCCAGAGACAGGATCAGGTCGTACAGTGAGGCTATCAACCTCCGGTCAGGCGACAGCAAGAACCATTGTCGCTGTGCTCCCCTCGTGACATAGATGGGAGGATACACGTCGCCAATGTCGAAAAGCCACAATGTCTCACCGGTCCGCTTATCGTTGCCATCGAGCACCAAAGGCTTCTCTAACACTGCGATGCGCTCCGAGGAAACCCATCCCCACACCGTCCACATTTCTTGCTGGAGCGCGTCTGGCAACCTCGTGACGAGACGAGCTACCCTGCCACCGTCTCGGTCGCTCCGAATCAAAAAGCCGAGCAGACTTCCATCCTGCTTTACGACGCACGGCACCCGCAGTTGCTGGCGCGGGTCTACCACGTCGAGTGCAATGTGCCTCCCGTCCGGCGACCAGTGGGGGTTCAGCTCGAACAGAGACGAAGGTAGCTGCGTAAGCCTGCGAAAGCTCGTTACGCGACCGTCCTCCACTCTGGATACCGCTATTCGGCTCTCTGTCCGCCCGATGCCCGGCACAGCGCGAAATACTTCGAAAGCAACCATCTTGCCGTCTGGCGAGAAGCTGGTCCTCCCGACATGTAGACCGGAAAGATGTTCGCGTGCCCGAATGAAAGGGGTAAGCCATCGCCCACCGGGTTGCGCAGACGCCACTCCAGAGGCGAAGGCAACAGGTACCCCATCGCGTTCGTGTAGCGGTGCGATGCGGGCGATAGACAACAGCAGAGTCTCTCCGTCAGGAGACCAGCAGAGGATGTTGTCTGCTTCTTGAATGCGCTGGTCTACCGCCACGGTGCACTTACCGCTCCTGTCGCACACGTAGACCGACCGCCCAGCGATGAAGGCAAAGAGGGTATGCTGGGGGTTCCACAGCGGACTGCGAGCGCCATCGATCAGTAGACGCAGGCGTTTACTCTCCGGGTCATATGACCAGATGCCTGTGCGCGATACATTATTGACTCTGCCGGTGGCTTCCAGCAGTATCTCGCCGCCCGTCAGCGGTGGCTGAAATCGGTACATGAGCGCCCCTCCCTACACCAGTGACATTTTACCACCGCCCTGAGGGCCTGTGAAAGTTATTGTGAGCCATTTGCCGATGAAAAGACGGGAGGTCGGCTCGGCAAGGGTTCCTCGCCATCCAGAGTCGTGTACCATCGTGTCATTCTGAGCGAACGCGAAGCATCTCGTTTTTCATCTATTTGGGACCCTTCGCACCACTCAGGGTGACGATAGCGTTGTCCTGCTGAGGCGCAAGCCGAAGCATCTCAGAGATTCTTCGCTTCGCACGGAATGACACGAACCGAGAAACAAAAATGACTTAAGCTGCTATGTGATTGTGAACCTGCTGGCGCTGACTCGCAATGACACCGCAATCTGGAGGGCGAGTCCCCCCGCCGAACCGAAACGTGCCTCCAAAGGCTCATCAGAAGGTTCGCACTCCTGCGGCAATCTGCAGATTCACGCCTCCTTCGCCGTGCGCCAGAGCTCGTGCAGGCGGCGCTTTTCTCCGCTGGGCGCGTCCGCATAGCCGTCCAGCACCTTCTCCAGCCCCTCGGCGAGGCGCGTCAGCGTGTCCTCGTAGCTCCGGTCTGCCGCCTCCTGCGAACGCTCCGGCAGGCGTGCCAGTTTGCCAGCGCGTTGCAGTTCTATCCTCTTCAGCAGAGTCAACCACTGCGTGACGATAACCTGCGCATGTCTTGCCTCGTACGTCTCCGCCTGTCGAGCGTCGTCCAACCGTTGCAAGTACCGCACAAACGGCAGTACCTTGCTCTCCAGCGGCTTCAAGGAGTCCGGCGTTTGGGTTCGCGCGAACTGTGTCAGCACGTCTTTCACGGCGACCGGCAACGACGGCTTGGGCGCGCGCACTAATCTGGCATCGCCCAGAATAACCTGCACCGAGGCAACGTCCGGCGTACGGTCGTAGGGCAGGAACACCGACGAGGCGTCGTGCCACTGCCAGTCCTTGCCGTTCACCAGCACCGTGCGTATGCTCCCCTGCCCGACCGTCGTCAGATACAACCGTTTCCTGCCGAAGCGCACGGGGAATCGCTGATGCAGTTCGGTGATGCCTGCGGGGATGTGGGGTATCAGCGTCAGCCCATCCGCCCGGTAGAGGTACTCGAACAGCCCGCGTATCATAGCGGCAGGTGGTCCGAACGCATCGTAGGTGATATTGATGGGTTCTCCGGGCTGGTACACGTCGCTACCGAACCTGACGAGGGGGTTATCCATGCGGAATCGGCGAGCGAGGTCCAGCAACCGCTTCATCGAACGCCGGGCGTCCTCGTGTTTGCCAAGACGGTAATACGCCATTACCATCCGCGCCTCGCAGGTCGACCAGTGTCCGCCGTTCACCCACGTGCCGAACGCCCACAACCCTTCGGGTGCGGTGTACATGTCGTCCAGCGAGGGATAGTTGGGGATGATGAAGTCGTAGGGGCGCAAGCCGGGGATGGAGGCGATTTTAGCGTAGATGCGCTGTGCCTGCTCGTCGTCCACGACACGGAAGCAGATGGCATCGTGGTTGGGTGGGGTTTCAAAGTAGCCATGTTTGGGCGCGCCGTACACGCCATGCCGGGTGCCATCGGGGTCGAGCGACTTGATGAAGTAGCCCTCTTCGCTGGTGAGCAAAGCCAGCCCTTTGCGTGCGCGTTCCCTCCGCCCGGCGTACAGGCGTGCCTGACGGGCGTTCCCTGCCAGCTTCTCCAGCTCGATGAGGCGGTCCAGCGCAGCGATGTAAGTGATGGACAGCCCTGCAAGATAAGCCATCCCATAGGTGCCGTCGGGGCGTTTCCAGCCGGCGTAGCTGGGCGCAAGCAGGTTGCCCGCCGGACCTGCCAGAAAGAGGTTGTTTTGCGGGTCGCGTCGGCTCTCGATGAACTCCGCGCATCGCTCCAGTTTAGGCAGATAGCGGGCGATAGCCTCCAGGTCGCGGCTGATCAGGAGCAACTCCGCCTGCATCAGCAACCCGGCGGCGGTGAACTCCATGCCCCAGTCGTGTATCTCCACCCAGCCATCGCCCTGCTTCGCCACAAACCAGCCGGGCGCGGCGGCATCGCACAGACAGCCGTCTGGAGGAACCCAGTCGAAGCGACGCTCTCCCATCCGAAACGGGCGCACGGTCTTGCCGTCACCCATCTGGTCGAACCAGAGGTCCTGCGCATTCTGCAGAAAGGTGAGATACGGCTCCAGCAGGAAGGGCAGGGCGCAGTACGTTGTGCCGTAGCTGTTCTGTATCCACCAGGCGTTCCAGGTAGGACCTTCCACGAAGCCGTTCCACGCCGGAGTATACAGCATGGGCAGGTTCTGAAACTCCGGGTCGGGGTCAAACATGCGCCGGGCAATCTCCAGCAGTCGCAGGTAGTCTGCGTCCCCTCTGCCGGAGAAGTAGCGTCCCTCAAACCGGGCTGGTGCGCTCATGGCTGTTCCTCCTGAGCCAGACTGCTCACCTGTTCTGCACGCCTATGCACTCTCCTTCCTTGCGCTCGTCAGACCATGCGCACCCGCACCGCAAACGCCGATTGTGGATTCTCTGCAGTCACCTGCTGGATGTCGCTTTCAGAGAAGCCTGCCTTGCGCAAAGCGGGAAGCATCCGGGTAAACAGCGTGGTGTATTCGCGAAAGGACCCACCGCCCGGCTCGCCCACATGATACCAGCCCGCATCGTGCGACACCAGCACCCGATGCAGACAGCCCTGCTTCTTCATGTGCACCAGCAAGTCCACATGCTGTTCCACCGTGTCGGGCGACACGCCGTCGAACTCCACCCATGCGCCCTGTTGCCCTGCCCACACGTGCGCCTGCCTGTCCGCCTCCACCTGCGCGTGCACCCAGATGAACGCCGACGGATGCACTCCCATTTCCTTCAGTCGCTCGATCTGGGGACGCACGGCAGAAGCTGGTCCCGTGTGCGAGGCGATGGTCAACCCCGTTTTCTGATGGGTGATCCCTGCCGCCTCCAGCAAGCGCATGTCCACCTCGGAGGGCTCGGCATCCACCCCAATCTTGATGAAGCCGGGACGAATGCCGGTGCCCTCGATGCCCTTCTCGAACTCGGTAATCCACTCGGTGGCAATCTGTTGTGCGGTGAGAGTATGCACCTTCGCCGGGAGGTAGCGGTCATTGGCGGCGCCGTACCAGCCGGTGTTCGTCAGGATATACAGACCGCTTGCCCGGCTCAGTCGCTGGAGCAGTTGGGCATCGCGCCCCAGATAGGCAGGTGTGCACTCCACCAGTGTACGACATCCCGCCTGCCGTAGCCGTTGCAGATAGGGCAACGCCACACGATAGACCTCCTCCGCGTCGTAGCGCGAACGGCTCACCCTATCCGCGCCGATGAAATCCACCAGCACATGCTCATGCGCCAGCACCACCCCCAGCCGATTGGCAGCTACCCTGCCGGTCACCGTGACCGCATGTTGTGGTTGTCTCATCGCCCCTTCTCCTGAACAGGTCAGCCTCTATCATGAGTTCGACGGAGATGAGGCGGCATCCCTGCTCAAAAGAACAGGCAGGAATCGGCATTAGAGCTTGCAAAAGCTTGTGTTGGAGGAGATCATCAGCCATGGCAGAGCAAACCAAAGGTCAATGCCGATTGTGCGGCGCCGTCTACAACCTTGGACACATCAGCCGACACCTGAAAACCTGTGCTCCAAAGGGCTTGGCGCAATCCGCAGAGAAACGCAAACCACAACCCGTTTTTCTCATCAGCGTCACCAGCAAGCCCGTCAAAACCTACTGGATACACGTGGCTATGCCTGCATCCGCCAGACTATCGGTGCTCGACCGGTTCCTGCGCCGCATCTGGGTGGAATGTTGTGACCATCTCAGCCTGTTCGTCATTGACGGCGAAGAATACATGAGCGGCAACTTCATCAATGAGTACGACGAAGACATAGGTAGTATGGAGGAGCGTGCCCGCGACGTGCTCGATGTGGGAACAGAATTCGATTACTACTACGACATGGGCAGTACCACCGAGCTGGAACTGCGGGTGCTGAGCCTCTTCGATGCGCCGGTTCCGAGCAACGAGGTCATCCTTCTCGCGCGAAACCAGCCGCCGGTCATCCTGTGTAACAATTGTGGTAATCAGCCGGCAAAGTGGATATGTCCCGAATGCTCGTGGCGGGGGAAGGGCTGGCTGTGCGAGGAGTGCGCGAGGACGCACGACTGCGACTACGAACTCGACGAGTTTCTTCCCGTGGTCAACTCGCCACGCGTGGGCGTGTGCGGCTACACGGGCGGGCGCGAAGAGTACGAATAGCCACCAGAGAGCGGCGACAGAAGCGTTCATCTTGATTCCACGCGCCGTTTATGGTAAACTGGCTGTGCGTCACATGACGGAATCACACACCGCTTCGGACTCGTGCGCTGGTGTCCCGCCCGGGATGGCGCGCGGGGTGGATGAAGCGGGAGGCATAACCTGAACACAAAGGAGGCAAGACGGCTTTGGCTACGGTCACGATGAAGGAACTCCTGGAAGCAGGAGTGCATTTCGGTCATCACACCCGCCGCTGGAACCCCAAAATGAAGCGCTACATCTATGGCGCGCGCAACGGTATCTACATCATCGACCTGCATCAGACCCTGCAGCTGTTCGATCAGGCGCAGGCGTTTGTGCAGGAGGTGGTGCAGAACGGCGGGCACATCCTGTTTGTCGGCACGAAGAAGCAGGCGCAGGAAGCGGTGCGCGAAGCCGCCGAGCGCAGCCGACAGTACTACGTGAACAAGCGCTGGCTGGGCGGTATGCTGACCAACTGGAAGACCATTCAGGAACGCATCAAGCGCCTGAACGAACTGGAGCAGATGGAGGCGAACGGCACGCTGGACCGCCTGCCTAAAAAGGAAGCGGCGAAACTGCGCGAGGAGAAGGAGAAGCTGAATTCCGTGCTGGCAGGCATCAAAGAGATGCCAGGATTGCCACATGCGGTGTTCATCGTCGACCTGAAGAAGGAACATATCGCCGTACAGGAGGCGCACCGGCTGGAAATCCCCATCATCGCCATCGTGGACACCAACTGCGACCCCGACGATGTGGATTACGTCATCCCCGGCAACGATGACGCCATCCGCGCCATCAAACTGCTGTGCAACCGCATCGCCGACGCCATCATCGAGGTGAAGCAGGTCGAGTGGCAGGGCGCTGCGGTGGTGGAGGAAGAAGAAGTGCCCGCAGAAGGCGAGGAGAAGCCCGAAGTGGGCGAGGAGGAGCCCGCCGGGGAAGCGCTGGCAGAGGTCGGCGCGGAAGAGGCAGGCGAAGAGGAGAGCATGGACATTCTGGTGCGCCCGGGCGTAGAGGACGAATACTCCAGAATGTATGAGGAATACAGCGAATTCGAAGAAGAAGAGGTCGAGCGTCAGCGCTCACGACGAGCACAGGAGGATTAGGTAGCGGTGGAAATCACAGCACAGATGGTGAAAGAGCTGCGTGACCAGACCGGCGCCGGCATGATGGAGTGCAAGCAGGCGCTGATCGAGGCGCAGGGCGACATGGAACGCGCCCGACTGATCCTGCGCGAGAAGGGCGCCGCGGCTGCCGTCAAGCGGGAATCCAAGCAGGCTTCCGAAGGTGTGGTGGTCTCGGCGGTGACGCCGGACCATCGTCGCGCGGCACTGCTGGAACTGAACGCCGAGACCGACTTCGTCGCCCGAAACGACGAGTTTCAATCGCTGGCGAAAGAGCTGGTTCAGCAGCTGGTAGATACAGGCTTCGAGGGCACTCTGGAGGAGTTTCTCCAGCAACCCAGTCAAGCAGTGCCCGACCGCACCGTGCGCCAGCGGGTAGAAGACCTGGTGGCACGCATCCGCGAGAAGATAGTCATTGGGCGTATCGCCACCTTCAGCACCGACAGCACGGGCTGTGTGGAGACCTACATCCACCTCGGAGGCAAGATCGGGGTGATGGTGGAGCTGAAAGCGAACACGGAAACCGGAGCACAGCACCCCGAGACACTGCGATTGGCGCGCGAGCTGGGCATGCAGATCGCCTTCGGCAACCCGGGCTACCTCACGCGCGAGGAGGTGCCCCAGCAGCTGATCGACGAAGAGCATGAGGTTCAACGCCAGCGAGCCATCAACGAAGGCAAGCCTGCTCAGGCACTGGATAAGATCGTGGAAGGACGGCTCAGCAAGTTCTTCGAGCAGGTCTGCCTGCTGGAGCAGGGCTATATCCGCGACGAGAAGAAAGCGGTCAAGCAGGTGATCGAAGAGTTCTCGAAGGCGGTAGGTGAGCCGCTGAGCGTCCGGCGCTTCGTGCGCTTCCGGGTGGGTGAAGGAAGCGGATCGTAACGATGAGCGACGGCAGGCTCTCCGAACCTCGATGGCGACGAGTGCTTCTCAAACTCTCCGGCGAGGCATTCGCCGGAGAGCGCGGAAGCGGTCTGGACTACTCGGTCATCGGCTCGCTTGCCCAACAGATTGTGGACGCACACAGGCTGGGCGTGGAGGTCGCGGTGGTCATCGGCGGGGGCAACATCATACGGGGTCAGCAGGCGGCGCAGGCGGGCATCGATCGTGCCACCGCCGACTACATGGGCATGTTAGCCACCGTGATCAACGCGCTCGCCTTGCAGGATGCCATTGAACAGCTGGATGTACCCACGCGCGTGCAGACCGCCATTCAGATGTTTCAGGTCGCCGAGCCGTTCATCCGGCGACGTGCCATCCGCCATCTGGAAAAAGGGCGCGTGGTCATCCTCGCCGCGGGCACCGGCAACCCCTACTTCACCACCGACACCGCCGCTGCCCTGCGCGCGCTGGAGATCCACGCTCAAGCATTCCTGAAAGCCACCAACGTGGATGGCGTATACGATTCCGACCCGAGACGCGACCCGAACGCGAGGCGGTTCTCGTATATTACTTATAGGGAAGCGATTGCACGCCAGCTGCGCGTGATGGACCTCACCGCATTGACGCTGTGCATGGAGCACCACTTGCCTATCGTCGTGTTCAATATCGCCCGACCGGGTAATGTGGTGCGGGCAGTACTTGGCGAAGACATCGGCACTCTGGTAGGAGGAGAGGAAAATGATTGAGGAATTACTGAAAGAAGCCGAACACAAGATGGAGAAGACGGTGGAGAAGGCAGCGCACGAGTTCGCCACCCTGCGCACCGGGCGAGCTAATCCCGCCATCTTCGAGCACGTGATGGTGGATTATTACGGCACTCCCACCCCGATCAACCACATCGCCAGCATCACGGTGCCGGAGCCGCGACTCCTGCTTATCCAGCCCTACGACAAGCAAAGTCTGCCGTGGATCGAGAAAGCCATCCTGAAGTCCGGCCTGAACCTCGTGCCCAACAACGATGGGCAGGTGATTCGCATCCGCATCCCCGAACTGACCGAGGAGAGGCGCAAGGAGCTGATCAAGCTCCTGCACAAGAAGGCGGAAGAGGAACGCGTGGCGATTCGCAACGTGCGCCGCGAGGTGAACGAGCACCTGAAATCAGCGGAGAAGAAAGGCGAAGTGTCTGAAGACGAGGTGAAACGGGCGGAACAACAGGTTCAGAAACTCACCGATAAGTATATCGCCGAGATCGATCGCCTCCAGAAGGCGAAAGAGGAAGAGCTGATGGAGGTGTAGCGGAGCGGAGCTCCGGTGACATCGAATGGAAACCCTCTCCTCACAAACGCAAACGGATGAAACCGCGCCAGCGGTAGTGAAGGCGCGTGAGGCAGGCGTGGACTTCTCGCGCCTGCCTCAACATATTGCCATCATCATGGATGGCAACGGGCGATGGGCGATCCAGCGCGGTCTGCCCCGGCTGGTCGGACATCGGCAGGGCTACCGCACCGTACGCCGCGTGGTGAAAGATTGCGCCGACCTCGGTGTGAAGATGGTGACGCTGTACACCTTCAGCACCGAGAACTGGCGACGCCCGCCCGATGAGACCAGCGGGCTGATGGCGCTGATCGAAGAGGCGGCGCGTCAGGAACTGCGCCAGATGGTCATCAACGGCGTGCAGGTGCGCGTGATCGGTCGGATGCACGAACTGCCACCCAGCCTGCAGGAAGAACTGCGCCGTGGCATGGAAATCACCGCGCAGAACAGCCGCCTTATCCTGAACCTTGCCATCAACTACGGCGGGCGGGCAGAGCTGGTGGATGCCATGCGAGCCATCGCCGAGCGCGTGAAACGAGGCGAACTGCAACCGGAACAGATCGACGAATCGACCATCCGGGCACACCTGTACGCTCCCGACATGCCCGACCCCGACCTGCTCATCCGCACCGCCGGTGAGATGCGCGTCAGCAACTTTCTGGTGTGGCAGACCGCCTACTCCGAGCTGTGGGTCACGCCCACCCTGTGGCCCGACTTCCGCACCGAGCACCTGATCGAAGCCATCCTGAGCTACCAGCGGCGCGTGCGCAAGTTCGGTGGTATTCTGGACGAGGAATGAAACGCATCGCGGTTCTGGGAAGCACCGGATCCATCGGCACGCAGTGTCTGGATGTGGCAGAGCGACTGCGCGACCGCATTCAGGTGGTGGCGCTTGCCGCCCACCGCGACCACGCCAAACTGTATGAGCAGGCACAGCGATTCGGTGTTCGGCATGTCGCCCTCGTGGACGATTCTGCCGCCTCCACCCTGCGCGAGCGCGAGCCTGACTGGCATATCTACCCGGGCGATGAAGGTTTGAAGACCATCGCCACCCTGCCTGATGTGGACCTTGTGGTGGTGGGCGTAGCAGGCGTGTGCGGGCTGTCGGCGACGGTGGCGGCTCTGCGTGCGGGAAAAAGCATCGCCCTCGCAAGCAAAGAGGTGCTGGTCGCCGCTGGAGAGACCGTGATGGCGCTGGCGCGAGAGCGCGGTTTGCCCATCGTGCCCATCGACAGCGAGCACTCGGCGGTGTTTCAGTGCCTGCAGGGCGAGCGAGCGGAGTGTGTCTCGCGCATTCTGCTCACCGCCTCGGGGGGCGCCCTGCGTGACATGCCTTTGGAACAACTGCCCTTCGTGACAGCGGAGCGTGCCCTCCAGCATCCCACCTGGCGCATGGGAGCGAAAATCACCATCGACAGTGCCACGCTGATGAACAAAGGGCTGGAGATTATCGAAGCACACTGGCTGTTCAACGTACCTGCGGACAGGGTGCAGGTGGTTCTGCATCCGCAAAGTATCATACACGCGCTGGTAGAGATGCAGGACGGCTCGGTGCTGGCTCAGCTCGGCTTGCCCGATATGCGCCTGCCTATCCAGTATGCCCTGCTCTATCCCGAACGGGTGGACACCGGTCTGCCCCGATTAGACCTCACGCAGGTGGGCGCACTCACCTTTGCCGAACCAGACCCTCGCCGATACCCCGCCCTGCAGGTCGCCAGGGATGCGCTCGCCGCTGGAGGCACCATGCCCGCCGCCATGAACGCGGCGAACGAGGTGGCAGTCGCGCGCTTCCTGAAAGGCGAGATCGGCTTCACCGACATTATCCGCTGTGTACAGGAGGTCATGGAGCAACATCAACCGCAACCCGCCTCTCTGGAGGCGGTGCAGGCGGTGGATGCGTGGGCGCGAGAGCAGGCGCGAATCTGGCGGAATGCATAATCTGGTGTTTTTCGTAGCGCATCGGAAACTGGCAACAGGTATAATTATCGTAAATGGATAAAGAAGGGCAACTCCGTTCGCGAGTCCCTGCCTGTTATCGAGGAGGTTCCACCATTGGAGTTTCAGGCGATTCAGACCGTCTTTTATTTTCTGCTGACCATCGGCATCCTGGTGGTTGCGCATGAGTTCGGGCATTATATCGTGGCAAAATGGTGCGGGATGCGCGTGGAGGAGTTTGCCATTGGATTTGGTCCCAAGTGGCTGGTGCTCGGCAGGAAGAATGAAACAGAGTATACCATCCGTCCTGTACCCTTGGGTGGTTTCGTGCGCATCGCCGGCATGGAATCGCACGACGAGAACCCCGCGCCCGGCACGTTCTTCTCGAAACCCATCTGGCAACGCAACGCAGTGGTGCTGGCAGGTCCTTTCATGAGCCTGTTGCTCGGCTACGTCATCTTCTCCATCATGGGCATGACCACCGGGCTGGAGATCGGTAAGCCGATGAACCGCGTGGCGCAGGTCATCCCCGGCTCGGAGGCGGAGAAGATGGGGCTGAAGATGGGCGACGTGATTGTGGAGATCAACAAAGAGCCGGTGCGCGACGGCGAGCACATGATGAAGATCATCCACAGCAGTCCCGGCAAGACCCTGTTTGTGCGCGTTCAGCGCGATGGCGAATCCCTGCTGTTGCGCGGCGTGCCCAAAGAGTATGAAGTGGAAGAAGTCAAAGACGGCAAGAAGGTGGTGAAGAAGGAGGGGCGTCTGGGCTTCTATCCTGCCTTCGAGCGAGAACGGCTCTCCCCGTGGCAGTCGCTGGTGGCGGGCACGCGCATCACCAAGAATCTCATCATGTCCATCCCCGAACACCTGTTCACCCGTAAGGTGAAGGACAGTGTGGGCGGACCGGTGGCTATCGTGCAGATGACGCACATCGCTGCGAAGGAAGGACTGCATCGTGTGCTGAGCTTCATGGCGGCGCTGAGCATCAGTCTGGGCATCCTGAACCTGTTCCCCATCCCGATACTGGACGGAGGGCATCTGGTGCTGTACTTCATCGAATGGCTGAGGGGCGGGCGTCGACTTACCGCGCGACAGCAGTGGGCAGTGCAGATGGTGGGTCTGGCGATCCTGCTCTCGATCCTGGTGCTGGTGACGGCAAACGACATCACCCGACTGATAGCAGGGAAGATGCCGCAGTAGGTATAAACAGAGTGGTATGAGCGGGATTATCCGGAAGGCGCGCACGTCGGACGTTCCGGCGATGCAGCGCCTTGTTAACTTTTTCGCCGACCGCGGAGACATGCTTCACCGCTCGCTGGCGCAGTTCTACGAGAACCTGCGTGACTTCTTCGTGGTGGAGGAAGACGGCGAGGTGGTGGGCTGTGTGGCTCTGCATGTGGTGTGGCGCGACCTGGCGGAGATCAAGAGCCTGGCGGTAGCAGAGGAGGCGCAGGGCAAAGGCTATGGCAAGCAGTTAGTGCTGGAGTGCCTGCGCGAGGCGCCCTGTCTGGGTGTGGAACGGGTGTTCGCGCTCACCTATAAACCCGGCTTCTTCGAGAAGCTGGGCTTTCGCATCTGCGACCGCGCCGAACTGCCCCGCAAGGTGTGGACCGAGTGCGTGCACTGCCCCAAGTTCTATGACTGCCAGGAGATTGCGGTCATCATCAGCGTGAAAGAAAGGCAGGAGGAGCCTTAGCCTCCACCCTGCATGGCTCTCAGGCTCCTCTTGTCGCTGGTGCTGTACTCTTCGCAAAGCGGGCAAGCAGGATGGGTGCCATGAAGGTTGTCAGGAAGATTACCGCCAGCAGAGCCGCGTAGTGCGCGTCGCTCAGCACGCCGTTCTGCTTGCCTACCGTCGCGAATATCAATCCGACCTCGCCGCGCGGAACCATACCTGCCCCTATCAAGGCACGGCGGATACCCCTGCCCCATGCACCCCATCCAGCGAGGAACTTGCCCACGAACGCCACCAGCGTACCCAGTAGCGCCAGCTCCAGCGTAGAGCGATTAGCGGGGTCAAGCGGATTGAACAGGCGCACGTTCACCGCCACCCCCACACTGACAAAAAAGATGGGAGTGAAAAAGTCGGCAATCGGCTTCAGCTCATGCTCGATCTGTTTGGTACGCCCGATGGATGACAGCACCAGCCCTGCCGCAAAAGACCCCACAATTGCCGCCGACCCCACCTTTTTTGCCGCCAGGGCGAACACGAACGCCATCACCAGCGCCGTGGTGACCAGCGCGCCGCGAACCGTCATCCGATCCACCACACGCAAAATAGAGGGCGCCAGTAACTTGCCCACAATCAGCGCAACCGCCACAAACGCCAGTGCCACCAGCGTGGTCTGCACCACAAACAGCGGGGTGACGCTCCCCTTCGTCACAATAGCGGATACCACGGCAAGAATCACCAGCCCCAGCACATCATCCAGCACCGCCGCACCCAGCACGATCCGTCCTTCGGTGCTGTTCAGCACCCCGAGGTCTGCCAGCACGCGGGCGGTGATGCCGATACTGGTCGCGCAGAACGCCGCGCCAAACAGGACCGCCGTCTGACCGGTGATGCCCAGCGCCAGACAGGTCAGATAACCACCTGCAAACGGAAGAGCAATTCCGATAAAAGCCACCAGCAGGGATTTGGGACCAACCCTCAACAACGCCGCTAGGTCGGTCTCCAGTCCGATTTCAAAGAGCAGAAGCATCACGCCCACTTCCGCCAGCAGGTGCAGTATCTCGTTATCCTGCACCCAGCCCAGCACACTGGCGCCCAGGATCACACCCGCCAGAAGCTCTCCCAGCACGGGCGGTTGTTTTACCCGCTCTGCCAGCTGAGCCATCACGCGAGCGGAAAGTAGCACCAGAATCAACATCAGCAAGAACTGGTCAAGAGCCATCATCTCCTCCCATGCGCGCTATTTTGCTCATTATACTCCAAAAGATCTGTGCGTACTTTACCAGCAGGAGGCGCTCCCGCTGAGCGAGAATAAGCCTGTAGACATGCATCTCACTGCGCGAGGGTTCGCCTGATGGTGAAACGTTCATGCTGGCTCATCCTGTGGTTGGCGTGGAGTATCCTGCCCTCCATCGCCTCGGAGCCTTTCCGCTTCCTGCATATCACCGACACCCATATCGGCGTGACGGCACACCACCAGGAGACCCGCGAGTATGTCCAGCAGTTCAACGCCATGCAACCTGCGCCTGCCTTCATTGTGAATACGGGCGATTGCACGGAGCTGGGTTCCACCGAGGAGTACCGTCGATATCGCGAGATTATGGACAATCTGCGGATGCCACTGATTAACGTGCCCGGCAATCACGACGTGCGCTGGAGCGCCATCGGTAAAGAGGGTTTTGCGAAGTGGCTGGGACCTCTTCGGATGCATTGGGAGCGCGGCGGATGCCACTTCTTCGCGCTGGACAGCACTGCTCTGCTGGAACACCATGGACACTTCGAAGAAGCCGACCTGCGCTGGCTGGAACGGCGTCTGCGCCGCCTGCCGAAGAATGCGCCGGTGTTTCTCTTCTTCCATCACTGGGTCGCTACGGGCGAGAAGATGGTGGATAACGAACAGCGACTACTGGACGTTATCGCCCCCTATAACGTGAAAGCGGTCTTCGTGGGACACGGACACAAGGACGCACTCTGGAAGCGCAACGGGGTGCTGTTCCTGATGGCTCGCGGGCTGTATCAGGGCAGTTACCATCAGGTGGAGGTAGACGATACCTTCATACGCATCTGGCGGGTGGTCAAAGGCGAGGCTCAGCCTGCTCTGCTCGCGGAACTGCCTCGCGCGCCACAACCAGTGCCGCAGGTGCGCATCCAGCGGGCGGAGGTGAAGGATGACCAGCTTATCGTCGCGGTGCGATGGCGGTCACCGGACGGCACACAGCCCACCCGGTGGGAGTTGCGTTTGGGTTCCGGGGCGTGGCAACCCGCCGATGCTCAGGTCGACCGTGACCGCTACCTGCTACGCTTGCCTCTGAGCGAGAAAGTGCCCGGTATCCATCGCGTGACCGTCCGCGCCGCACATCATGAACAGTCCATCGAGGATTCAGCGCGGATAGAAGTGCGGGGGGTCATTCGCCCTCTATGGACGTTTCGCACGGGTGGGTCGGTGAAGGCGCAACCGGTGGTGTACGGCGATACGGTGTATGTCAGCAGTTTCGACGGCAACCTGTATGCGCTGGATATGGCAACGGGCAAACTGCGATGGAAAACATCCATCGGTGGCACGCTGGTCGCCGCGCCGGCGGTAACCGAAGATGTCATTGTGGTGGGAAGTACGTCCGGCGTGGTAGCGTGTGTTCGGCGGGCGGACGGGCGCGTGTTGTGGAACACACAGCTTCCTCCGCCGGTGTTCGCCTCTGCAGGCATTTACGAGGACGTAGTCTGCACAGCAGGAGGGGACGGGAAGGTTGTCGGCTTGTCGTTGCGCGATGGGAGCCGGTTGTGGGAGTTCCAGACCGGCATGTTCGTGCAGTCACGGGTCGCTGGCGTGCGCGGCATGTTTATCGTCGGGTGCTGGGATAACCACGTGTATGCGCTGGATGCTCTCAGCGGCGCGCTGCGATGGAAGCAGAGGTTCGGACGATCGTTCTACTACGCTCCAGCCATCGGTTCGCCAACCACGGATGGCGTGCGCGTGGTGCTGCCTTCCAACGACGGAGTGCTTCACGCGATGCGCGTTAGCGATGGCGAGGTGCTGTGGGAACTACCGTCGGCTTCAGGCAACAGCTTCGGGTATCCGTCGCCCCTGCTGAAGGACGGAACGGTGTATTGTGGTGCGCTGGGCGGGCGCGGGCTGGTGTATGCGGTGGACGTGCGTAATGGAAAGCCGAAATGGGTTGCAGAAATCGGGCGGGTCATGTATGATTCGGGATGTGCTGGGGCAGAGGGCTATATCTTCACTGCCTCGGTGGATGGTGTGGTATACTGGATACAGGAAGAAAGCGGAAAAGTCTTGCAGAGTTACCAGTTAGAAGAGGGTCATGTGTTCTGCGTGCCGGATACGGACGGCAAACGGTTTGTGATAGGCCCGCTGAATGGGACAGTGACCGCTTTTCGCGCTTCGGCTGGGCGCGAGTGATCATGAGATAGAGCGAGAGCGAGGGAGAGACGATGGAGAGTTACCGGATTTTGATTGCAGAGGACGAGCCGCTGACGCGGATGATGCTGAGGGCGCGGCTGGAGAAAATCGGGCATCAGGTAGTAGCGGAGGCAGAGAACGGTGCTCAGGCGGTGCAGGCGGCTCGGGTGCATGAGCCCGATCTGATTATCATGGACATTCGTATGCCGGAGATGGACGGTATCGAGGCGGCACGGGCTATCATTCAGGAGCGTCCGTGCGCGATTGTATTCCTCACTGCCTACAGCGAGCAAGAGCTGGTGGAGGCGGCGAGCGAGGCAGGAGCGTTTGGCTACCTGGTGAAACCGTTCCGCAAAGAGGACCTCGGTCCGGCTATCGAGATTGCGATGTTGCGCTTCCGGGAACTGCAGGCGCGCAACAAGGAGGTCGAGGAGCTGAAGGAGCAGCTGGAGACCCGCAAGCTGATCGAGCGGGCGAAGGGTATCCTGATGCAGCGCCTTGGGCTGACCGAAGAAGAGGCGTTCAAGCGCATCCACTTCCAGGCGCGAAACCAGAACAAGAAGATGCGCGAGATCGCCGAGAGCATCATCACCGCGGCAGACCTCATCTAGCGCGGGTACCCAACCCCATTGTGAAAGCATTCTGGCTGGCTCTGCAATGCCATGCTCACGGAGCATGGCATTGCGTTTTGGGCGTCACTTACGCCCGTCCCTGCCTCAGCATCTGCCGGAGCTCGGCTACGTTGCCTGCGTGTGCCAGCGCTTCTCCCGGGGTGATGAGCTGCGCGCTGACCAGCCGCTCCAACGCCTGATTGAGTGTGTTCATGCCGTAGTGCTCTCCCTCACGCATGGCGGCGTACAGGTCGTCGGTTTTGCCTTCCTCGATCAGCTTGCGCACCGTCGGCGAGCCGACCAGAATCTCTACCGCAGGCAATCTGCCCTTACCATCCGCACGAAGCACCAGTCGCTGTGCTACCGCGCAAACCAGCGTATTCGCCAGCTGCACACGCAGAGGCACACGCTCCTCCGGCGGGAAACTGTTCAGGATGCGCGAAATGGTGGAGGGCGCAGACATCGTGTGCAGAGTGGCAATGACCAGGTGTCCCAGTTCCGCCGCCGTCAGCGCCACGCGCATCGTGTCCACATCTCGCATCTCGCCGATGGCGATCACGTCCGGGTTCTGGCGAAGCACACTGCGCAGGGCGGTGGCGAAGGAGGTGGTATCGGTGCCCACTTCCCTCTGCAGGATCACGCTCTGCTTGTCTTCAAAGACGTACTCGATCGGCTCTTCGATGGTGACGATGTTGGCGGTGCGTGTGCGGTTGATCTCCTCGATCATCGCCGCCATGGTGGTGGACTTGCCGCTGCCGGTCGGTCCGGTGATGAGGATGAGTCCCTGTTGTTGTGCCACAAACTCTTTAAATACCGGCGGCAGGTTTGCTTCCTCGATGGTGGGCGGTTGAAGCGGAATAATCCTGAGCGCCGCGCTGATACTGCCCCGTTGCAGGAACAGGTTACAACGCACCCGCGCCACCCCTCCGACCGTAAACACGGTGTCGATCTCGGCGTGCGATTCCAGCTGTTGCATCTTCTCGTCCACGTCCAGCGGCTCGACGTTCTCGCGAGGGTGCGCTGAGGAGAGAAGCACATCTCGAGCAGCGCTGTAGAGGATACTGTAAGCCAGCTCATGGCAGTCCAGCGGAGTAAGAGGAGGCAGGTCGCTCACCACCACCTTGCCGTCGATGCGTAAAACCGGAGGACTGCCAGCCTTGAGGATGACATCGGAAGCACGTCGAGAAATCGCGTATTCCAGCAAATCGTGAATGTTATGCATGATTCCGTTGGTACCTGCTTTACCTGTCTTTTTGAGGGGACAGAGAAGGTTCCCCGCTTCATTATATCACAACCTCTTTTACACCTTCCGCCCGGTTGACAATCACCGATGCGCCTGTGGTAACATGCAGGCAGAGGTGGATACCGGATGGCAGTGCGCTCGATACGCTATATCTCGGAAGCAGAATACCTGACGGTGGAACGCCACTCGCAAACCAAGAGCGAGTATCTGGCGGGGCAGGTGTTCGCGCTGGCGGGAGCATCCCGTGCGCACAACCGAATTACGGACAACATCGGCGGGATGCTGTACAACGCCCTGCGTGGAAGCGGCTGTGAGTTTTTTACCAGCGATATGCGGGTGAAGGTGGTGGAGGCGAGCGCGTACTTTTATCCCGACGTGGTCATCGTGTGTGGTGAACCCCAGTTTGAGGACGAGAAGGAGGATAATCTGCTCAATCCGCTGGTGATTTTCGAGGTGCTTTCCGAGTCCACCGAGCCCTTTGACCGCGGGGAGAAGTTTTTTGCCTATCGGCGCATTCCGTCGCTTCGGGAGTATCTGCTGGTGGCGCAGGACAAGATGAGGGTGGAGCACTACATTCGGCAGTCGGACGGTGAGTGGCTTCTGCGCGAGTATACGGGGGCAGATACGGTCATTCGGCTGGAGAGCGTGGCGGTAGAACTGCCTCTCCAGCAGGTGTATGAAGGCGTGAAGGTTGCTGGGACACACCAAATATGATACAGTTATGATACAGTGTTCATAACTCGTGCAAAAGTTATGAACATGTGTGCATAAATGTGGTCTACACGAAGAGACAGAGCACTGTAGGAGGAATCTTGTGGACAACCCCATGCTGGAAATATTGCCAATCTCTTTGATTGCACTGGCGTGGATCCTTCTTGCCACTGTTGCTCCCGCCCAACCGGAACGAGATACCCCCTTCATTCAGGAGACGGCGGAACGCTACTGGCTCGGCTCCGATGAGGCGAACGACGTGCGCGGTATCGCTGTCGACCGCGAAGGCAATGTGTGGGCAGCCACCCGCGGCGGTATCTACCGCTTCGACACATCACAGCGCCGCTGGCAGGCGATGATGCCCCCCGATGAGGCGGGTCCCTGCTTTACGGCGTATACCGACCGCAACGGCGTCGTGTGGCTGGGCGCGTGGAACGGGTTGTATCGAGCTTCCAACAAAGGTGGATTGCAGAAGATAGAAGGCATCACTCAACCCATATCTGCCTTGTGCGAGCTGGAAGACGCCCTGCTTGCCTTCGGTCCAGATGGATTGTGGCGTATACGGGGCAACAACGTTGTGCAGGACAAGCTCCCCTGTGCCCGCAGTGTGCGTGCGGTATTGCCCGACGGTCAGGGCGGCGTGTGGATAGGAACCGATGTGGGACTGTTTCACCATACCCCAGCCGGTACCACGTGGTGGCACGGGGAAGAGCATCTGCTCAGCGCGTCGGTGCGTGGGCTGGCTTTCGCCGGCGATGGCTCGTTGTGGATAGGAGGGCTGGGAGGCATCACTATACACCGCCAGGGTAAGCGCACCGGTCAACTGACAACTGCCGATGGACTGCCCAGCGTGCAGGTACAGTGCCTGCGTCTCGCGCCAGACGGCAGAATCTGGGTCGGCACGCCGGTGGGCGTCGCCCGTACCGACGGCAAAACGTGGTCTCTGCGCCACAGCCTGCGCTGGCTCCCGAATGATGATGTGCGCGATGTAGCGTTCGACGCGGAGGGCACGGCATGGATAGCCACCGCTGGAGGCGTCTCCGCTATCCGCCGGCGAACGATGACTCTGGCAGAGAAGGCAGAGCATTATCTGAACATCTGCCTCACTCGGCACGTGCGCGAGCCGGGGCTGGTGGAGAAGTGCTTGCTGGAGACGCCCGGCGACGTGAACACCTGGAAGCCTCGCGACGACGACAACGATGGCGAATACACCAGCATGTACCTCGCCATGGAATGCTTCCGCTACGCGGCGACCAGAGACCCCTCCGCTCGCGCCAACGCTCGCAGGGCGTTTCACGCTCTGCGCTTTCTGCAAACGGTCACCGGTACGGGCGGATTCGTGGCGCGAACGGTCATCCCTTCAAACTGGCAACCGATGAACGACCCGAACCGTGTGTACACCGATGCTGAATGGGCGGATGAACATGTGCGCGACCCACGCCACAAACGGGTGCATGAACGCTGGCGGCTGAGCAGTGACGCCAAGTGGCTCTGGAAGGGCGACACCAGCAGTGACGAAATCACCGGACACTTCTACGGCTACCTGCACTTCTACGACCTGGCGGCGGACGAGCAGGACAGGCAGGAGGTGCGCGAACATGTTCGGCGGGTGATGGACTATATCATCGAGTGCGGCTATGTACTCAAAGACATCGACGGTACGCACACGCGCTGGGCGGTGTGGTCACCGGAGAAGATCAACGGCGACCCCGACTGGGCACCGGAGCGAGGCATCAACTCGGTGGAGATACTGTCGTTCCTCAAGGTAACCTACCATATTACGGGCGATGAGAAGTACGAGCGCGAATACCGGAAGTTACTGGACGAACACGGCTATCGCCAGAACGTGAAGCGCGCCAAGACCTTCAATCCCGCCTGGCGCACGCATATCGATGACGAACTGCTGGCGCTTGCCTTCCCTGCCCTGTTGCTGCACGAAACCGACCCGGAGCTGAAACGACTGTACCGCGAGGCGCTGGATACATGGTACGAGGGCGTGAAGAACGACCAGAACCCCTGGTTCCACTTTCTGTATGCCTCGCTGACAGGAACCGCGCCTGAGATGCACGACTCGCTGAACTTTCTGCGTGACGCGCCGCTGGACCTCGTGCGCTGGACCGTAGACAACACCCGCCGCGAAGACCTGAAGCTCGTGCGCCAGCCGGAGATCGACCGATGGCAGACCGACCGGCTTCCGCCCCCCAGCGAGCGCGGCGTCATTCGCTGGGATGACAATCCCTGGACGGCTGTGCAGGGCGACGGCGGGCACACCGAGAGCGACGGTGTGTTCTGGCTGTTGCCTTACTGGATGGGCAGATACTACGGTTATATCCAGCCCCCGCATAAACAGTAGCCGCCGTAACCCGGCGTCTTGTGGAACAGTCTAAATAGTGTAAGCGAACGAAGGGAGGGTATTCCGATGAGAACCCTGATCTCCCGCTGGAAGTTTCTGATCGCCGCGAGCCTGCTTGCCATCGCGGTGGTGGTGGCAACGCCTGCCTCAGCCGACGATCTGGGCAAGCTGTTCAAGAAAACCGAGAGTGGCAAGAGCAAGTCCGATGACCGCTCTTCGCCCAGCAAGAGCGATGGACGCAGTGCGCCGTCTGTGTCGCCCGGCAACAATAACAGCACGGACAACCACGACCTGTTCCGCAAGAAGGGCAACTCGCCTGCGCCCACGCCCACCCGTCAGCCATCGCCCACGCCAACCCAGTCGGGCAACCGACCACAGCCCAGCGGACGCAACCAGCCGCCGGTGGGACCGGGCGAGTACTGGGTCCATCCGCCAGAGGTGGAAACGCCCTTCGGCAACCGCCCGCGACCGTCAGGGAATGGCATGATCAATCTGGCGCGGCGTACCGGCGAGTGGCAGCCGAAGATATACTTCCCGCCGGTAAACGACACCTACCGGCGCCACTATCCGCGTGGGGTAGCGTATGGCTTCTACGTGCGCGTGTACGAGCCGTATCGCGTCTGCCCGTCGGTGTATGTGTTCTATCCGACCATGCCTGCGTATATCTCCACCGAGCGGATTGTGGTGGTGGAGCGCCCCGTGTACGTGGAAACGCCCGTGTTCCTCTACCGTGAAAGCTACTATCTGGAGCGCAACCTGCCCACCCGACTGGACGCGACCATCGGCGACATCCAGCGTGCATGGCGTTACAACAGCCCTGACCTGATCCGCCGTCACCTGCGCTGGGATATGTTCGTGGCGGTGTACCTGCGCGGGAAGTACGCCTACTCGATCCCCGCCGAGGACTACTACATGATGACGCTGGACGCCATGCGCAACACCCGCACGGTGCGCTTCGCCTTCGACGAGATCCGCCGACGTACGAGCGATGCCTACGTGCTGTACGGACAGCACGTGTATCAGGACGAAGACGGTCAGGTGCGCACCACGTACATCAGCTACACCGTCGAGCGTATCGGCAGTGAGTGGTTCATCACCGAGGTGGGGTCCAGCCCGGAGCCTCTGCCCTGAGCAAACTTGCCCATACAGACGGAGGGGACGGGGGCAACACCCCCGTCCCTTATTTTTGGTACAATAACTGTGCGCAAGGGAGGTGATAACGATGAGCGAGAAATGGGAGGGCAAGCTGGAGCGTATCGATACCTACCGGTGGCGCATTCCGAAAGACTACAAGAAGGGAATGCGGGTAGACGGCGTCATCTACGCCAGCGCGAAGATGATCGAGCAGATCGTGCAGGACCAGTCGCCGGAACAGGTCGCCAACGTTGCCACCCTGCCGGGCATCCTGCAGTATTCCATCGCGATGCCGGATATCCACTGGGGGTACGGCTTCCCCATCGGGGGCGTTGCCGCGATGGACATCAAGGAGGGCGTCGTGTCGCCTGGCGGCGTGGGTTTCGATATCAACTGCGGAGTGCGGATGTTGCGCACCGACCTGACCATCGAGCAGGTTCAGCCCAAAATCAAGGAGCTGGTCGACCAGATATTTCGCGACGTGCCAGCCGGGCTGAAGGGTGAAGGGCTGATCAAGGTGAACCCACAGGAGTTGCGGGAGGTGATGCGTAAGGGCGCAACGTGGATGATCGAACATGGCTACGGCTGGGAGGAAGACATCGAGCGAAGCGAACAGAGCACCACTCTCACCGGCTTGCTACCTCCGGAGCCTTCCAACATCTCGAGCCGCGCTATCGAGCGGGGCAAGACGCAACTCGGCACGTTGGGCGGAGGCAACCACTTCCTGGAGGTGCAGGTGGTGGACGAAATCTACGACCAGAAGGTTGCCGAGGCGTTTGGCATCACGCAGGTCGGACAGATTACCGTGATGATCCACACCGGCTCGCGCGGCTTCGGACACCAGACCTGCGACGACTATCTGGACGTGATGCAAAGGGCACAGAAGAAATACGGCATCGAACTGCCTGACCGTCAGCTTGCGTGCGCGCCTATCACTTCCGAAGAGGGCGAGGACTACCTGACGGCAATGGCGTGTGCGGCAAACTTCGCCTGGGCGAATCGGCAGGCGATAGCTCACTGGGTGCGCCAGGCGTTCGCGAAAGTGTTCGGCAGCAAACCGCAGGATCTCGGGATGCACCAGATATACGACGTGGCGCACAACATCGCCAAGATCGAGGAGCATGTGGTCGACGGCAAGCCGCGCACCGTGTGTGTACACCGTAAGGGCGCCACGCGGGCGTTCGGTCCCGGTCACCCTGCGGTGCCAGCCTGTTACCGCGAGGTGGGTCAGCCGGTGCTGATTCCGGGTGATATGGGGCGCTACTCGTTCATTCTGGTAGGCACGCCCACCGCTATGCAGGAGACGTTCGGTTCCACCTGTCACGGTGCGGGACGCATGATGAGCCGGCATGGTGCCATGCGCGAGGCGCAGGGACGTAACATCGCGCAGGAACTGGCGGATAAGGGCATCTACGTGCGGGCACAGAACAAAGCCACTCTGGCAGAAGAAGCCTCCTACGCCTACAAGGATGTGGCGAACGTGGTGGACGTGTGCGAGGGCGTGGGCATCTCGCGCAAGGTGGCTCGCCTGCGCCCCATCGGTGTGGTGAAGGGATAGGAGCTAGAACCCACCGCTGGCGTAGAGCAGAGTAAAGCTCTCCGCCAGTGTTTTTTTCGACTCAGTGCAGGAAACCCTATTGACAGAATCGAAGAAAGTGTGCTACATTGGAGCCGGGTGGTGACTACCCGAAACGGACGGAAAGGGGGTTCAACTTTCGGTGTCCAGTTGGAAACAACAGCAGGTGTCGCCAGTGGTAGCGTGGGTCATCATCATCGTGGTGGTGGTGATAGCCGCTGCTGTCATCTGGCGGTACACGGGCGGACCAGGACGGTCTAAGGGGCTTACCGAAGAGCAGAGAAAGCAGCTCGAGCAGATGTTTGGTGGTGGCAAGGCTCCAGGTCCTGGTGTCGCTCCGCGCACAGGTGCTCCTGCTCCCGGCGCTCCCGCGCCAAGGTAACAAAACAACACGATACACTACAAAAAAGGAGGGTTTCAGTATGAAGCGTCGTGGCTTCACGCTAATCGAGCTGCTTGTCGTGATTGCGATTATCGCGATCCTGGCAGCGATTCTGTTCCCGGTGTTCGCGCAAGCGCGCGCCAGTGCCCGCAAGACAGCCTGCTTGTCCAACATGAAGCAGCTGACGATGGGCATGTTGCAGTACCTGCAGGACTACGACGAGAAGTTTCCTAGCTGGAACTGGGGTTTCTTCTGCAACGGCGGCAATCAGGGACTGCCTCGCGACTCCGCCGCGTTCTGGACGATGGCGATATTCCCGTACGTCAAAAACGATGGAGTGTATCAGTGCCAGGACGACCCCTTGCAGTGGAACGATGCCTGGGCAAGCTGTAGCGACGACGGCGGGCACAACGACCGCTTCGCGCCGATAAACCCCAATACGGGACAGCCGTGCAACTTCTGGGATGCCTGTAACCCGCGATTCGTCTCGTACGGATTGAATGAGACACTGGCAGGAGGCTTCCCATCCAACAATCTCGGCGGCATTCCAACGCCGGCTAACTGGGCGATGTTCTTCGACAGCTCCGCCCAGCTGGTGGACATCTGGGTGTGGCAGCAACCCAACGCGGACAACTTCAACTGGATCGCGGCGCGCACGGCGTTCGCAACCGAAGGCTGCTGTAAGATATGGACCTGCTGTCGTACAGCGCAGTCGTGGATCCAGGAGTTCGGTCAGGGTGCTCTGGACCGGCTGCCACGCCATGCCGGTGGTGAGAACGTCAGCTTTGTGGACGGGCACGCCAAGTTCTTCCGCTGGACGCAGCTCACCTGGGGCAACATGACCACGGGTAGTCTGTAGTCCACATGTTCTCGGGTTCCTCAAAGGGCGAGTGGGCGCACTCGCCCTTTGATTTTGCCCAAGTAACAACAGGGAGGAGGTAACTTTTTCACATGCGCTTGCTGGTATGGGGTATACTGAAAACCAAACTGTTTCTGATGCTATCGATTCTTCACGCGCTCGGAGGCAACATGCCAGAATCGGCAGACCATGTGCTAACCTCCCTGCAACGCTATCATGTTGTCTGGGACTCGCCTTCCGCAGACAGCTCCAGCTCGATGCCACTGGGCAACGGCGACATCGGGCTGAACCTGTGGGTGGAGCCAAACGGCGATCTGGTATTCTACCTCAGCAAGACGGACGCCTGGAGCGAGAATAACCGCCTGTTGAAGCTGGGCAGGGTGCGGGTATCGCTGGAACCCTCGCTGTTGCACGACGGCGACTTCTTTCGACAGGAATTGCGCCTGCAGAGCGGTGAAGTGGTGGTGCAGGCAGGCAACCCCCAAAAGCCGGTGCTGTTACGCGTATGGGTAGATGCCAATCGCCCTGTGGCATGGGTGGATGTGGAAAGCCCGGAACCCGTGCATGTGCGCACACAGCTGGAAGTGTGGCGTACCACCGACCGAAAGCTGGAAGGACGTGAGCTGTTCAGCGCGTATGGCATGATGGACGCTCCCTTCCCGGTTATCGAGCACGCCGATATCGTGCTGGACACAGAACAGGACGCGCTCATCTGGTACCACCGCAACCCCACTTCTATCTTCGAACTGACCCTTCGCCATCAGGGGTTAGAGGCTCTGGTTGGCAAAGTACCGGACCCTCTGCCAAACCGCACCTTCGGCGGACTGATACGCGGCAAAGGGCTGATACGCAAAGACAGGCACACCCTGCGCAGTGCCTCCCCGGCGAAGCGGTTCTCCATCGCCATTCATGTGCTGACGGCACAGACGGCGACGCCGGAGGAATGGATGCGCCAGCTGGATGCTCAGGCAAAACGGGTGGAATCGGTGCCCCGCACGCAGGCGCGCGCGGCGCATCAGCGATGGTGGCAGAGCTTCTGGAGGCGCAGCTGGATACTGGTCAGCGGAACACCGGAGGCAGAGGTCGTTACGCGCGGCTATGTGCTTCAGCGCTTCACCAATGCCTGTGCAGGGCGAGGAGCCTACCCCATCAAGTTCAACGGCTCGATATTCACGGTAGACTCGCGCGAGCTGGACGAGCACTTCGACGCCGACTATCGGCGCTGGGGCGGAGAGTACTGGTTCCAGAACACCCGGCTGATATACTGGACGATGCTACCAGCAGGCGATTTTGACCTGATGCGCCCCCTCTTCGAGATGTATCGCAGAGCACTGCCGCTGGCGCAGGAGAGGACGAAGATTTACTTCGGGCATGAGGGGGCATACTTCCCCGAAACCATCACCTCGTGGGGCGCGTACGCCAATTGCAACTACGGCTGGAAGCGCGAGGGCAAGCCGGTTTCGCACATCGACAACCCGTACATCCGCTGGTACTATTCCTGCAATCTGGAGCTGCTGACGCTGGCGCTGGAGTACTTTTTTCACACGGGCGACAAGCGGTTCCTGAACGATACCCTCCTGCCCTTCGCCGACGCATTCCTCACCTTCTACGACCGCCACTTCCCCCGCGATGAGCAGGGCAGGCTGTTGCTGAAACCGTCGCAGTCGCTGGAGACCTATCCCGAAACGGTCAACCCTCTGCCCGACATTGCCGGACTGCGCCGGGTGCTGGAGGGATTGCTTCGTGTGCCGCTGGGCAACGACGGGGCGGAAAGGCGCAACCAGTGGCGCCGTCTGCTGGGACAACTGCCACCGCTTCCGATGAAGTCGGAAGGAGGCACGAGGTTCCTCTTACCCGCCGAGCAGATACTGGCTGACCCCATCAACTCCGAAGACCCCGAGCTCTACGCCGTGTTTCCCTACCGGCTGTATGGCGTGGGCAAACCCGACCTGGAAGTCGCACGTGCTACCTACGCGAGGCGCCCCTACAAGGGCAACGAAGGCTGGCGTCAGGACGCTATCTGGGCTGCTCATCTGGGCTTAACCGACGAGGCGAAGGCAATGGTAGCACAACGCTTCGCGACCAAACACGCTGGCAGTCGCTTCCCCGCCTTCTGGGGCCCCAACTACGACTGGATACCCGACCAGGACCATGGCTGTGCGGGCATGATTGCCCTGCAGGCAATGCTGATGCAGACCGATGGCGACCGCATCCTGCTCTTCCCTGCCTGGCCGCGCGACTGGGACGTCTCGTTTCGCCTGCACGCGCCCGGCAAGACGGTGATCGAAGGCGAACTGCGTGCTGGCAAACTGCGCTTCCTGAAGGTATCGCCACCGCATAGAGAGAAAGATGTGGTGGTTTTTGAGGCGCGATAGATACCAAAAGAGGGAACTATGCCGCGTGCCATAGTGACAGGTGGGGCGGGCTTTCTGGGCTCGCATCTGGTGGATAGACTGCTCGCGGAAGGCTACGAGGTTGTCGCCATCGACAACCTCGTTACGGGCAGTGTGCAGAACATTGTGCATCTGGCGGGCAACGAACGCTTCCGCTTCATCAAGCAGGATGTGACCGAGTATCTGTACATCGATGGACCGGTGGACATCGTGTTTCACTTCGCCTCGCCTGCCAGCCCCGTAGACTTCGTGAACAGACCCATCCAGATACTGAAGGTCAATTCACTGGGCACGCACAAGACTCTGGGGCTTGCGAAAGCGAAAGGCGCACGCTATGTGCTGGCGTCCACCTCGGAGGTGTACGGCGACCCGCTGGTTCATCCGCAGACGGAAGACTACACGGGCAATGTGAACCCGGTGGGCATTCGCGGGGCATACGACGAGGGCAAACGGTTTGCCGAAGCCATCACCATGGCGTACCACCGCCACCACGGGCTGGATACGCGCATCGCACGCATCTTCAATACCTTCGGGGAGCGGATGCGTCTGGATGACGGACGGATGATCCCCAACTTCATCGGGCAAGCTCTGCGCGGGGAGCCGATCACGGTATACGGCGACGGACAGCAGACACGCAGTTTCTGCTACGTGTCCGATCTGATTGAGGGCATCTGGAGGCTGTCGCAGTTACCGGACTATCATGAACCTGTGAACATCGGTAATCCGGATGAACGCACGGTACTGGAGGTGGCACAGCTGGTGAGGGAGCTGGCGGGCAGTAAGAGCGAGATAGTCTTTCATCCCCTGCTTACACCAGACGAGCCTCGCCGACGCCAGCCCGATATCACCCGCGCGCGCCAGTTGCTGGGATGGCAACCACAGGTGCCACTGGAGGAAGGGTTGAGGCGCACCATCGGCTACTTCCGGGCGCGCCTGTTCGCTTCCTAACCCTGCTGTGTCTCCTCTTGCTCGGCAAGCGCTTCCAGAAACGCGTCGACCCCAGCCTGCGCTACGATACGGTCCTGGTCGATGGTGCCGGAGCTGACCCCCACCGCGCCGATAACCTGACCGTCCACGACGATGGGTAAGCCTCCACCGAATATCATGAAGCGTCCCTGATTGCTGACATGGATGCCGAATGCTGGTCCACCCTGTGGGGAAGCAATGGTTGCGTATTCGTGCGTGCCTCGCCGCGTGCCGGCAGCGGTAAACGCCTTGTTGATGGCGATGTCGATACTGGTAATCCGGGCGTTATCCATGCGGCAGAAGGCGATCAGGTTACCCCCATCATCCACCACCGCGATATCCATGTCCTGTCCCAGTTCGCGCGACTTCGCCTCACACGCCTGAATGATTAACTTTGCTCCTTCCAGTGTCAGTTTCACCTTATTCTTTTGCACCAGTGCCATCCGTGTCTGCCTCCATCAATAGGAATAATCGCCTTGCTGACAATCGACGTTCTCAGTATACCACTTCACGAAGCAGGCAGGCAAGACACGCCCACAGGCAGGAACCGCAGGGCAGAGCGCGAATCAGATAGCAGTGATGCGTGGTGCTTTGGCGGCGAGCATAGTTCTGGCAGCCGGTGTGCTGACGGCGAGTGGTGGCGCGCACGCCCTCGACGACTTGCGCTCACCGCTGATGGTGCGCAACGCCGAACCTCTCAACACCCTGTTCCTTCAGGCGATGCCCGCCCCAGCCTCTACCCTGCCCAAGAACCACAGCCGCATCACAGTCAGTCTGGACGTGGTGAACCACCTGTTGTACGACCGCGCTGGCATATCCCGCTTCGAGCAGGACATGGAGATACAGCGACTGAGCCTGCACTGGGTCCACGGCGCAGGCAACGATTGGGAAGTGGTTGCCCATGCATCCATCGTTGCCCGAGATGGAGGGGCATTGGATGAGCTCATTAACATCTGGCACCGCTGGTTCGGACTGTACGGTGGAGGTAGAGCCAGCCATCGTAACTACGTGGTACACCATCGCATTGTGCGAGAGGGCAGGACGCTCGTCGATACGGATAGTCCGGCTTTGGGTCTGGGTGACACCACACTGGAGGTGCGCCGGCGACTGGGGCAGGCTGGTCGCAGCTACTGGGCGGGGCGACTGATGCTGAAGCTGCCCACGGGCAACGCTGGAGAACAGTTCGGTAGCGGCTCAGCAGACTTTGGAGCAGGAATCATGCTCAGCTATCAGAGCTGTTCCCGTCTGATCTGCCATGTAAATCTGAGCAAGGTGTGGGCAGGCAGACCCACCCGGCTTGATGCGACTGCACGCGACATGGTACAGTGGCTTCTCGGTGTCGAGTACATCGTCGATGCCCGAACCTCGCTGGTTATGCAGATCGATGGCAACCGCACGCCGGTGGTGGTAGGAGTGCCGTATGCAGATGGCGATCGTCGTTCGTTGACCATCGGTCTGGTGCGCGATCTCGGTTCGGGCAGGCGTCTGGAGGTTTCCATCACAGAGAACCAGTTCGGCTGGTTGGCGCGGATCGCGCCCGACTTTCACCTGCGCGCGGCGCTGAGCTGGGTGGAAGGCGCTTTAAAATTGCCTTAACAATCGCGCGTTATATTACGTACGGCTGTATAGCCATTCCGGCGGATCGATGAGGAGGATAGCCAATGCTTCGCAAAGGTGCGCTTTACTGGAGTGTGCTGTTCGGCGTCGGCGCCCTGGTAATTGCGGGGTGCGCTCCGAAGAAAGATACTGCAACGACCACCACCGGCGCCGCACGAGGTGTGCAGATTACCGGCGCTGGTTCCACGTTCGTCAACCCCATCATGTCGCGCTGGTCATCGGAGTATGAGAAGCTGACCGGCGTGCAGGTGAACTATCAGAGCATCGGTAGCGGAGGCGGTATTCAGCAGTTCAAGGAAGGAACCATCGACTTCGGTGCGACCGATGTGGCGGTTTCGGCGGAGGAAGAGAAAGAGTTTACCCGCCCCTTCGTGCAGTTCCCGATCGTAGCGGGCACGGTATCGGTTGTGTACAACCTGCCGGACGTGACCGGCAACCTGAAGCTGACCCCCGATGTGCTGGCAGACATTTTCCTGGGAAAGATTAAGAAGTGGAGCGACTCGCGCATTGCGCAGATCAACCCGGGCGTGAACCTGCCCAATATGGACATCGTGGTGGTGCACCGTTCAGACGGTAGTGGCACGACCTACATCTTCACTGACTACCTCAGCACGGTGAGCGAGGAGTGGAAGCAGAAGGTCGGGCGAGGTAAGTCGGTGCGCTGGCCCGTGGGCGTCGGCGGTAAGGGCAACGAGGGCGTGACCGGTCAGGTAAAACAACTGCCCGGAGCAATCGGCTACGTGGAGCTGAACTATGCCAGGCAGAACAACCTGTCATTTGCGGCTATCCGGAACGCAGCGGGCAACTTCGTGATTCCCAGCCAGGAAAGCGGGGCAGAAGCCACCCGTGCTGTGGTGGAACGGCTTAAGGAGGACATCGGCAGCAGTGTGGTGAACATGCCCGGACAGAACTCCTATCCCATCACCGGCTTTGTGTACGTGCTGGTAGACAAACAGCCCAAGGATACGGCAAAAGCCGCAGAGATCAAGAAGTTCTTCCAGTGGGTGTTGAAGGACGGTCAAAAGATGGCGGGCGAGCTGGACTACGTACCGCTCGCGCAGGAGGCTATAGAGATCTCGCTGGCTAAGCTTGCCGAGGTGCCATAGGCACGATGAGCGAACCAGCCAACGAGGCGGCGGCAGTTCCCGAACGGCGCGCACGCCGCAGAGCGGGTACTTTCTGGTCAGACAGGCTGTTTCGGTTGACCGTCGTGGTGTGCGCGTCCGTGCTGGGAGTGCTTCTGCTCTTCTTCGCGTATGAGCTCTGGAAATCTTCCGCGCTGAGCATTCGCACCTTCGGATGGCGGTTCTGGATATCTCAGGAATGGGACCCGGTGCGGGAACGGTACGGTGCTTTGCCTTTCATCTGGGGTACCCTGGTCACCTCTATTTCTGCGTTGCTGATCGCAGTGCCTCTGAGCCTGGGCACGGCGATATTCATCGCGGAGGTCGCTCCCCGCTGGCTGAGACAGCCGATTTCCTTCGTGGTCGAACTGCTTGCGGCTATCCCGTCGGTCGTTTACGGCTTGTGGGGTGTGTTCGTGATGGTGCCCTGGCTGCGCGAGCATGTACAGGTACCCCTTGCCCAGCGGTTTGGGCATATCCCGCTGTTTGAGGGACCTGCCTTCGGCGTGAGCATGATGGCGGCGATCCTCATCCTTGCGGTGATGATTATCCCCTACATCACTGCCGTCTCAAGAGAGGTGATTCTGGCAGTGCCCCAATCCCAGCGCGAGGCGTCGTATGGGCTTGGTGCCACCAAATGGGAAACCATCCGCCGGGTCGTGTTGCGCTACGCCCGGGTTGGCATTCTCGGCGGCATCATCCTGGGTTACGGAAGAGCTGTAGGCGAGACGATGGCGGTGACGATGGTGATCGGCAACCGTCCGGACATTACCCTGTCGCTCCTTCAGCCGGGCTACACGATGGCGAGCGTGATCGCCAACGAATTCACCGAGGCAACGTCGCCGCTGTACCTGTCTGCCCTCACCGAGCTGGGGCTGTTGCTGTTCGTGATTACGTTGCTCATCAATGCGCTGGCGCGATTGCTGATATGGCATGTGACCCATGGGGAGGTGCGCCACTGATGCGTCTTTCGCCTGTACATGAAATGTGGCGCCGATTGATCAATCTGGTGTCACTGACAGTGACCGGGGTCTGCGCTGTGGTGGTGATGGCGCCGGTGTTCATCATCCTTGCGTATCTGATCGCCAACGGCATCCGCTCGCTGAATCTGGAGTTTCTCACCAGCCTGCCCAAAGCACCCGGCGAAACCGGTGGGGGCATGGCAAACGCGATTGTGGGAAGCTTCTACATGGTGGGGCTGGCGCTGATACTGGCGCTACCTGTCGGTGTGGGAGCGGGGGTGTACCTGGCGGAGTTCGGCAACAGTCGCTATGCCCACCTGGTACGCTTCATGGCGGACGTGCTGAACGGCGTGCCCAGTATCGTCATTGGTGTCTCGGTGTGGGCGTTGCTGGTGGTGCCGATGCGCTCGTTTTCCGCGCTGGCTGGTGGGGTGGCGCTTTCCCTGATCATGATACCGATGATCACCCGCACCACCGAAGAGATGGTTCGCGCCGTGCCAAACGCCCTTCGCGAGGCATCGCTGGGGCTGGGAGCCACCTATGCCCGCACGATGTGGAGCGTGGTTCTGCCTGCGGCACGAGGCGGGATCGTGACCGGGGTGATGCTGGCTCTGGCACGCGCATTTGGTGAGGCAGCACCGTTGCTCTTCACGGCGCTGGGCAACCGCTTCTGGAACCTGTATCTCGACCGCCCGATGGCAAACCTGCCGACGCAGATTTACGAGTACGCCAAATCGCCCTATCAGGACTGGCATCGGCAGGCGTGGGCGGCGGCGCTGGTGTTGATTACCGTTGTGCTGGTGCTTAACATCATCGCCCGCCTGTCTACACGCGAGCGGTTCAGAGCGCTGAGGTGATGCACATGAAGGAAGGTTATTCGACACTGACTGTCCAACCTGAAGTGTCGATGCAGGAGGATGCATCCATGGCGACAGTGGTGTTTCCGCGGCGGGAAGAGGTGACGGCACCGCCGCAACCCAAAATCAGCACGCGCAATCTCAACGTCTATTATGGCGCTTTCCACGCCATCAAGGACGTGAGCCTAGATATACTGCCGAACCAGATTACCGCACTGATTGGACCGTCCGGGTGCGGAAAGTCCACTTTCCTGCGCTGTCTGAACCGCATGAACGACCTGATCGAGGGCGCGCGGGTGGAAGGCTCGGTATTGCTGGACGGGACAGACATCAACGACCCGCGCACCGACGTGGTGGCTCTGCGCCGGCGGGTGGGGATGGTGTTCCAGCGCCCGAACCCCTTCCCCATGTCCATCTACGATAATGTGGCGTACGGTCCACGCATCCACGGCATCCGGCGGCGGAGCACGCTGAACGAAATCGTGGAACGGAGCCTGCGCCAGGCAGCGCTGTGGGACGAGGTGAAGGACAAACTCCGGCAATCCGCGATGGCGCTGTCGGGTGGACAACAGCAGAGGTTGTGCATCGCGCGGGTGCTGGCAGTCGAACCCGAGGTCCTGCTGATGGACGAACCGGCTTCGGCTCTGGACCCCACTGCTACCTTCCGCATCGAGGAGCTGATGCAGGAGCTGAAGAGCCGGTATACCATCGTCATTGTGACGCACAACATGCAACAGGCGGCGCGCGTCAGCCAGTTCACCGGCTTCTTCTACAAAGGCGAGCTGTACGAATTCGGCGAGACCGCCAAGATATTCACCAATCCCGACCGGCGCGAGACGGAGGACTACATCCGCGGACGCTTCGGCTAAACAGCAGAACAGGAGGTACCAGCAGATGCACCGGGTAAAGACACTGGCTGTCATCGTATCGTTATGGACGCTGTGCGTAGCGCTTGTCTCCGCGCAACAGATTGCGAAAGGCGTCGTCTTCCACGACCAGAACCGAAACGGAGTGCGCGACTCCGGCGAGCCGGGTGTTGCCAACGTGCTGGTCTCTAATGGACGGGAAGTGGTGCGCACCGACCGGCAGGGACGATACCGCCTGCCCGTCACCGACGACACCATCCTGTTCGTCATCAAGCCGCGCGGATGGCAGGTGCGCTTCAGCGAGTTGAATCTACCTCAGCACTACTATATCCACAAACCAAACGGATCGCCTAAACTGCGGTTTCCCGGTGTGTCCCCCACCGGAACGTTGCCCGAATCGGTGGATTTCGCGCTGGTTCCCTACAGAGAATCGGATCGGTTCACGGCGGTGATTATGGGCGATACCCAGACGCGCGACCTGACAGAGGTGGGTTATCTTGCCCGCGATGTACTGGGCGAGATTGCGTCTCTGAAAGGCGTCACCTTTGCCACCGTGCTGGGGGACATCGTTTTCGATGACCTCTCGGTCTTTGAGCCACTGAACCAGGCGATGGCAGGGATGGGCATCCCGTGGTACCCTGTGCTGGGAAACCACGACATGAACCACGACACGGGCGATGACCGCTACTCAGATGAAACTGCCGAGCGGGTATATGGCACGCCGTACTACGCCTTCGAGTACGGCAGGGTCAGCTTCATCGTGCTGGAGAACATCCACTGGAAAGGCGACGGCTACACCGCTGGTCTTGGCGAACAGCAGACCGAGTTCGTGCGCAACTACCTGCGCCATGTGCCGCGCGGTAATCTGGTCGTGCTGATGATGCATATCCCGCTGTGGGAACTGCCGGAGGCGGAACGCCGTGCGCTGTTCGAGGCGCTGGCTCCGTTTCCGAACACGGTTTCTTTCTCTGCACACACCCACATCCAGCTACACCGGTTCTTCACTCGTGAGCACGGCTGGCTCGGCAAAAACCCCCATCACCATGTAAACACCGTGACCGCCTGCGGCAGCTGGTGGACCGGTCTACCTGATCCCGTAGGTATCCCCCACACCACCATGCGCGACGGCGCGCCCAACGGCTACCTGATTGCGCAGTTCCGCGGCAATCGCTATACCCTTCGCTACAAGGCGACACGCGCCCCCGAAGATTACCAGATGAACATCTACCTGCCGGATTTCGTAAAGGTCAGCGACCTGGCTACCACGCGCGTGCTGGTGAATGTGTTCTTCGGATCGGAGAAGTCGCGGGTGGAGATGCGCGTAGACGACCGCGACGAATGGATACCGCTGACGCTCGTGCAGGAACCGGATCCTGCCTACGCCGAGATGAAGCGGATAGAGGAACAATACCCCAGTCTGCCCGGCAGAAAACTGCCCGGTCTGATGAACTCGCCGCACCTGTGGGCAGGTAATCTGCCTGCGAACCTGACGCGAGGCAGCCACATGTTGACCGTCCGCACCGTGGACATGTTCGGATGGGAATGGACCGACCGCCGGATATTCGTCGTGCGTTGAACTTGCTTTCAAAGGGTACTTTTTGAGCTCCTGCATCTGTATGGAATAATGTATAATGATACCAATGATACGGTGCAGGAAGGAGAAAAGATCGACAATGACCGTCGTACGCCATGCTTTTGATGAGGAACTGCAACTGCTCCAGAACGAGTTGCTGGCAATGGGCAGCTATGTGGAGCAGATGCTGGACCATGCTGTGCAGTCTCTGTGTGAACGCGATGAGGAGCTGGCAAAGGAGATCGTGCGTCGCGATGACGAAGTAGACGAGATGGACGTGAACATCGAGATGCACTGCCTGCGCCTGCTCGCTCTGCAACAGCCCATGGCGCGAGACCTGCGACTCATCGGCACGGTGCTGAAGACCATCACCGATCTCGAACGCATCGGCGACCACTCGGTGGACATTGCCAAAGCCGCGATCAAGCTGAAGGACTTTCCCAGCGTGATCACCCTGGTAGATGTGCCGTTGATGAAGGAAAAGGTCTGCGCGATGATCCGCGGAGGGCTCGATTCGTTCACCCAGCACAATCTGGAAATGGCGTACGACGTGTGCGACATGGATAACGAGGTGGACAAGCTCTACCGCCGGATGCGTCGGGCGATCATCACCGCGATGCAGATCAACCCGAGCAATCTGGAAGCCTGCACCCTGATGCTACTGGTTATCTACTATCTGGAGCGATGTGCCGACCACGCGGTGAACGTGGCGGAGCGCGTGGTGTTTGTAGAGACCGGCGTACTGCGCCAGCTCGCCGCCAGCCACAGCGGAACCTGGACACCCGAAGAAAACGGAGAGAACGACTTTTAGCGCATGAGCGAGGACATCGCGCGACGCGTCACCGAAGTGCAGGAGCGGATTGCCCGCGCCTGTGAACGCGCGGGGCGCAAGCCGGAGGAAGTGATTCTGATCGCGGTGTCTAAAACGGTGGAGGTTGCCCGCATTCAGCAGGCAATCGCGGCAGGAGTCAGCCACTTCGGGGAGAACTATTATCAGGAAGCGCGCGAGAAAATCCCGGTGATTCAGGCTCCCGTGCACTGGCATTTCATAGGGCACCTTCAGAGGAACAAGGTACGGGGCGTCGTTCCGCTGTTCGAGTGGATTCACACCGTCGACGACGAGGAGCTGGCACAGGAGATTAATCGGCGCGCCGGAGTACTCGGCAAGCAACAGCGCGTGCTGATCGAGGTGAACATCGCCCGCGAGACGCAGAAGTTCGGCGTCGCTCCGGAGGAAGTGCTGGCTCTGGCAGAGCGCGTTGCCGACCTGCCCAACGTTCGTCTGGAAGGGCTGATGGGCATGGCACCCATCGTGGAGCGGGCAGGAGAGGCGCGCCCCTATTTTGCGGAACTGCGTCGTCTCTTCGAGCAACTGCCTGAGGCTCATCGTGTGCATCTCTCGATGGGCATGACGCAGGACTTCGAGGTGGCTATCGAAGAAGGGGCTACGATGGTACGTATCGGTACTGCTATATTCGGTGCGCGCACATGAAGGAGGGTGGATCGGTGCAGGAACCGTTTGAGGAAGAAAGACGCTCCTGGTGGACAAGATTGCATGAGAGGCTGTTTGGCGCCCCTGAGGAAGAGGAGGAGGGGGCGACAGTCATCCGGCTTCACGCCCGTGCAGCACAGCGGGTGAACGTGCTGTATGCACGCAGTATGGAAGATGCCCGACGGGCGGCGGATGGACTGAAAGCCGGACATCAGCAGGTGGTGAACTTCCAGTATGCGGACGCCCGCGTGCGCGAGCGGGTGGTGGACTTCCTGATGGGTGTGGTGTATGCGCTGGAGGGCACCGTCGAGCGCGTGCACGAGCAGGTCTTTCTGTTCGCCCCCGCCAACGTGCAGGTGGACACCACCAACGTCGAAGATTTCCATAACGGGTCATGGGGTGAGCGTGGAGGGTGAGCCTTAAAGGAAAGACGATAGCCGTCATCGGCACAGGCGCGATGGGCTCCGCTACCTGTCGCGGGTTGTTGAAGGCGAACGCGGTGGAACCGCAACAGATTATCGCTACCGACGTACATCGCGAGAAGGTAGACGCGCTGGTTCGCGAGCTGGGTATCCGTTCGGCAGAGACGAACGTGGAGGCAGCACGGCAGGCGGATATTGTAATGCTGTGCGTCAAACCCTATCTTATCCATGATGTGGTTGAGCAGATCGCCGGCGTCATCAGCCCGGACAAGCTGGTCATCTCCATCGCGGCAGGGATTCCTATCTCGCGTATCGAGGACCTTTTGCCCCCCGGCACGCCGGTGATTCGCGCCATGCCCAACACCTGCGCCATCGTAGGGGCGGGTGCTGCCGCCTACTCGCGCGGGCGTTACGCCACCGAGGAACACGCCGCCGCCGCGCACGAGATATTCACCTCTTTTGGCGAGGCGGTGGAAGTGGAAGAACACCTGCTGAACGCCGTCACCGCCATCAGCGGGAGCGGTCCTGCCTACGCCTACCTGATGATCGAAGCGCTATCCGACGGCGGCGTGCGGGCGGGACTGCCACGCGACATCGCCACCTTCCTCGCAGCGCAGACCCTGCTGGGCGCGGCAAAGATGGTGCTGGAGACGGGGATGCACCCCGCCCAGCTCAAGGATATGGTCACCACTCCGGCAGGCACCACCATCGCCGCGCTGGTGGTGATGGAGCGGGCGGGGGTGCGTTCCGCGCTGATTGAGGCAGTCGCCGCCGCTATCGAGCGCGCTAACGAGCTCTCCTAATTCAGCGGGGGCAGTGCGCTGGCTTCGTCCAGCAACGCCTTCTCTTCGGCAGGAAGCGCACCACACCAGTTGTCCAGAATCAGGTTCAATTGCTCCATGTTGCGCGCACCGATGATCGCGCAGGTTACCGCCGGATGGCTGATGGTCCATGCGATGGCGGTCTGGACGAGCGGTCGCTCGAACTGCTTGAGCACCTCTACGATGCGCTGTGCCCTCTCGATGTTATGTGGTCTGGCACGTCGCTCCAGGAACCACTGGTTTTCCGCGGCGCGGGTGCCTGGCGGTGGCGGTTCGCCCGGGCGATACTTGCCGGTAAGGATGCCACCCGCCAATGGGCTGTACACCATCACCCCGACGCCCTCCGCCTGGCACAGCGGCAGAATCTCCATCTCCACGACGCGGTCGATGAGGTTGTACCGGGGCTGGATGCTGTCGAAGCGCGCCCAGCCCTGTTTGTCGCTGATCCACAGCGCCTTGCACAGCTGCCATGCGGTGAAGTTGGAACAGCCGATATAGCGCACCTTGCCCTGCCGAACGAGGTCGTTGAGCGCGCTCAGCGTCTCGCCCAGCGGCGTGTTCTCGTCCCACGAATGCACCTGATACAGGTCGATGTGGTCGGTCTGCAGGCGGCGCAGGCTGTTCTCCACTTCCCGCATGATATGGTAGCGCGACAGCCCCTCGCCGTTGGGTCCTTCTGCCACGCGGGCGCGTACTTTGGTGGCGATGACCACCTGGTCGCGATGTGGCTTCAGCGCTTTGCCCAGAATCTCTTCCGAGCGTCCGCCGGTGTACACGTTCGCGGTGTCGAAGAAGTTGATGCCTGCCTCCAGACAGCGTTCCACCATCGCGATGGAGGTGGGTTCATCCGCCTCGCCGCCGAAGGTCATGCACCCCATACAGAGTTCCGATACCCACAATCCTGTTCTACCGAGACGTTGATAACGCATCTTCAGACCTCCTGTTCAATGAGCGGTGATTGGAACAGAGGTCAGGCTCCTCGCCCCGGCGCGGGGAACCGCCTCGCCGATTCGTCCAGCACCAGCACCCAGTCTCCACCGTCGGTAGCGGGTGGCGGAGAGAACTCCTGCACACCCCGCGTGGCGAAAGTGCCGATGCGTTGTGCCTTGCCGGTGCGCGGGTCAAACCACCAGGCGACCGCCTGCCGTCCGGCGATTTTGTCCATGTGCACCTGTACCTGCTTCACGCGCGGTATGTACACCATTGCATAGCTGCCGTCGCTTGTCCGGGTGGCAGCGATGTGTTCGCTCCCTTCTCCCGCCTCGCAGGCAAGGATGCTCTGGTCGGGTATGCGGTTGAGGAACGGTCGTGACAGCAGAAGGCGACGCGCGTAAGGCACCTGCGTGGAGCCGGGGAGCTTGATGGATTCATACCACGGCTGTCGCGCATGGATCACCGGCTCGCGTCCCGGCGCCCACATCTGCCAGATGTTATTACAGCCGTAGGTGTGTCCATGCGCCCCTGCGAACAGCGCCCAGTAGGCATACTTGCGCACATCGTACGCCTGCAGGCGGCCGTGGTTCGGATCAAAGCCGGAGGAGGGCACGTATGGCGGGATGTCTTCATAGCCGGGTTCGCCATCCATGCACGGTTTGAAGGGCGTGCGGGCGTAGTCGGATGCGATGCGTCGCCAGTTGTCGTGATTGAAGCCGTGCCCGGACTGTAGCATGTTGAAGTCCAGCCAGTCGTCGTTGTGGAAAAAGTGCGAGCTGGAGCGCCCTCCCCACGGGTGATAGGTCATCAGCTGGGTGCGCCCAACCTGCGAGCGAATACCCTGCGCCATCGCGCGGATGATGGCGTAGTGTTCGTCGGTCTCGGGACAGCGGTCGCCACCCAGTATCCAGATAATATCTCGCTGACGATACCGCTGGGCAATCCATGCGCCATACTGTCGGGCGTTCTCCGGGTTGAAGATGCGCGGCCCCACGCCCCACTTGGGATGCCACTTATCGCCCCACGTAGGCAACATCCCGATGAACAAGCCCAGTCTGTTCGCCGTCTCCACGATGAAGTCCACGTGCTTCCAGTAGTCCTCGTTGGGTTTGGTGGGATCGTTGTCGATGAGCGGTTTGTGTCCATAGGGGTTGGGGGTGTTGAGCCCATCCAGCTCTGCCAGTGCTACTGCCTGTATGACCGTGAATCCCTTGCTGGCACGGTCTTTCAGATACAGTTCTGCCTCCTCGCGGTTCAGCCGGCGGAACAGCTCCCACGCGGTGTCGCCCATATAAAAGAACGGCTTGCCGTCCTCACGGATCAGAAATCGTCGGTTATCGCTGATAGTCAATCTCATCGCTGGCTACTCCTGTCGGTTGATGAACCTTATCCCTGTAAAAGCCATGCTACCTGCTCGGGACTGAGCGTGAACTTCACGGCAGACATGCACTCCCGCAAGTGATGCAGGCTTCCGGTGGAAAAGATGGGAATCGTCACCGGTTTCTGGTGAAGCAACCATGCCAGCGCGACCTGCGTCGGCGTGCAACCGATCTGCTGTGCCAAACTCTTGGCGCGCTGACGCCGTTCGGCATTGATCGGGCTGGCGAAGTGCTGTTCGCCCCGCTCCGTATGTGCGAAGTAACCCAGCGCGGTCGACGTGTAGGCGGCTATCGGCATACCCATCTGCGCGTACCAGTGCGCATCCTCGTCGGTGACGTAGCGAGTGGTGGGGTCGTCGCCGATCTGCCAGCTGGGCACGGCAAGGCTCCACTGCACCTGCGAAATCACAAAGCCCTGCAGACCGTTTTGAGAGGCATACCGGTTTGCCTGCTCGATACGTTGCACGCTCCAGTTGCTGGCGCCCAGTACACGCACACGCCCTGCCCGAACGTGTTCGTTAAGCGCATCGATAATCTCGTCCACGGGGATTCTGGGGTCGTCGCGATGCAGGTAGTAAACGTCCACGCAATCCATCTGCAGGCGTTCCAGACTCTCTGCGAGGTCCCTGGACACCAGCTCGGGGTGCATGTAGCTGTCCGGACGGGGATAGGCATCGCCGCCGCTGGGGTGCCCGCCTTTGGTAGCAATCACCACTTCGTTCCGGCAATTCAGTTCGCGAATGACCCTGCCCAGCTCGCGCTCACTACAGCCTGCACCCTCCGCCAGCCAGAAGGCATAGCAATGGGCGGTGTCCACGAAGTTGCCGCCCAGCTGCAGGTATTCCTCTATCAACCGCTTTGCTTCCTCGCCGCGTATCCGCGCACCGAACTCGCCGGTGCCGTAACACAGCACTGACATGCGCACGGTGGTACCGGGCAGGGCTACCTGGTGAACCTGTTGCGTAGAATCCCTCTCACGCATGTCGTCATCGCCTGTAAAGAGAGTTCCTGGTGGCTCTTTTCTGCAGGCGATAGCGGGTTCCCTGCCCTGCTCAGCGCACCGCCCGGGTGCGCGGTGTCAAACACCTCACTCAGGACACTGTATTTCGGAGAAGGCGATGGCGTCCACGAGAGCGCGCAGGGCGGACGGTAACGTGTCCATCTGGCAGGTCATGCTGTACACCACCGCACCGAACCGGTCGAGAGCGAACAGGCATAGCGCATCAGTCTCGCGGCATCCGTAACGCTCAAACACTGATCGGTCACGGTCGACCAGAGCCAGCACAGGATGCGGGGCATCGTGGACGACTGATGGGCTGACGAGCAGAACGGCAGACCCTGCCTCGCGGAAATCATGGAGGAACGCTTTCAGATGCGTCAGCAGAGCAGTGACGTGTTCACTCACTGGCGCAAAGAGGAGAGCCACTGGCTGGCGATGCCGAAACGTGCGAAGCGAAACCGGCTTCCCCTCACGTGCTGAGGGCAGAGTGAACCCCGGCGCGATGGTTTCCTCGATGTCGCCGATGGTGGTGAGGCGGTGCATGGTCATGGTGTGGAAGACCTCTCGCCCAGCCGTACGGTGATTTTCACCACGGAATCGCCGCGGCGGATATCGACCTGCACCCTGTCGCCCGGTTTGGCGCGTCGCAGGAAAGCACTGACATCGGCGGCGCGATGCACCGGCGTATTGTTCAGCCCGACAATCACGTCACCCAGTCGGATGCCAGCTCGCGCGGCAGGGCTGTTGGGCACTACCAGAACCACCTCCGCGCCGTCGCCGCGCTCGCGGTCGGCGGGCATGACCCCCAGAAACGGACGGCGCAGTTTACCTGCTCGCATGTCATCCAGCACAGCACGTACGTCGTTGATGGGCACAGCCAGCGCGCCGCCCGACGCGCCAAACAACGACATGTCCACCGACGTGCCAAGGCTGGGAGGCATTCCTGTCTGTCCGCGAACCTCTCTGCCCGGTATCGCCGATGCTACGCCGGGCGCGATGCTGGCCACAATGACGCCTACCACCTCGCCGCGCGTGTTGATGACGGGCGCACCGCTACTGCCCGCGCCAAGCCCCACGCTGATCTGCAGAAGGTTCGCCAGCAGTTGCTGTTGACCTAGCACGCCGGTACGCTCCTTGCCAGCCACCATGCCCAGCACCGCCGAACGCTCATAGCCGCCCACCGTGCCCACACACAGCACCAGGCTACCCGGCTCCAGCTTGTCCGAGTCGCCCAGCGGGATGGGCGTCGGTGGGGCTTGTGCGCACTCGATGAGCGCCAGATTGGTCACCTCATCGATGCTGACCACTTTCGCCAGCGTCTTCTCGCCATTGGCAAAGCGCACCGTGCACGTCTCCGCACCGCGCACAATGTCCGCGCTGGTAAGCACCCTGCCCTCGCGGTCCACGAGGAACCCACTCCCCTTGCGCGAGATAGGGCTAGGCAGGTTCAGCAGACGCATCGCCTCCAGCCACCGACGCGCGGTTTCGCTCTGCGGCGCCAGCAGGGGGCTGGACGGTGGCGAACCGGGCGCGATGAGCGCGCCCCCCTCAACCGACACCACCCCTGCCTGCACCTTCCGCACGAGGGCGGTCATCTCTCGATCCAGCGATTCCAGCACACTCTGTGCGCTTGCCGATAGAGCCAGCACCAGCAGGGCAAGCAGTGTGACGATCAGGCGCATCGGCAGTCGCCTCCTACTCCACCATGCCTCCACCAGCCGGATACGCAGACTGCATCACGTATCCCTCAGGCACGATGGCAGATGCCACCGGACGCGCTTCCACCACCACCGGCTGAATCGGCACCTCGGGTTCGGGCAGTTCCTCTATCTCCACCGATGGCTCGTGGGCTGACGACGGAGCTGCTGGTTGCGAGGCGACCACAACCCGCCGCGGAGGATGATGCGCCGGCGCATGGTGCTCTTGCGGTGCGGGCGCAGAGGGTTTCGTCTGAGCAGGCGGTTGCTCTCGCACCGGCTGGGCAGGTTTCGGCTTAGCGTTCGGCACAGCGGGTGGAGAGGCTTTCGCGCCCTGCGGTTTCGGTGGCAAGGTGGGTTGCTGAGCCACCTGAGGTGCAACCGGCGTTGGCGCGGTGGCGACAGTATCCTCAGGAACCGTCGGCTGACGCCACACCGCCACACCGACCAGCGCAACGACCACTACCATCGCCGCAACCGCTATCTGAACGGGAAACGCGCGGCGTCTCTCTGCCCTTTCCACCTGAAGCCCGCGCCACCCCAGAGGTGGAGCATCGGGCAACAGGCGGCTGAACTGACGCATCGCCTCCCTTGTGCGGGCGTACGCTTCTGCCTCCCGCTGACAGCGCGGGCACGTCTGCAGGTGGCGCTTCACCCATGCGGGCAGGTGGGTCTCTATCTCATCCTCGCACAGCGCGAGATGGTATTCGGCAATCCGGCACAGTAGCCGCTTCATGGTGATCCCCCCAAAAGCACTTCCAGTCGCTGTTTCAGCAATCGGCGGGCGCGGAACAGGCGCAGTTTCACACTGCCCACACTGCATCCCAGCGCCTGCGCCATTTCTGCGTAGTCCATCCCTTCAATATCTCGCAACACAATCACCGCGCGATGATGCGGGGGCAGAGCGTCGATGGCTTTGCGCACCGTTTCGCGCAGTTCGTTCCGTTCGGCGGCAGCGTGGGGGTCAATATCGGCGTGAGAGCCGCCAACGTCCCAGTCCAGCGACACCTCCGGATGCGCATGTTTGCGTTTCACGTGGTCGATCGCCAGATGCACGCCGATGCGGATGAGCCATGTGCGCAGTTGTGCCTCTCCTCGGAAGCTGTCCAGCGCGCGGTATGCCCGCAGGAACGCCTCTTGAGTCAGGTCTTCGGCGTCCTGTGTGTTGCCGACGACACCCAGAATACTGCGGAACACCGACGAGCGGTGTCGTTCCCACAGCACACCGAACGCCTCCATATCGCCCGCTCGGCAACGGTCGATCAGCTGTTGCTCGCTGTCCTGCCGGGGGTGTTCTCCAGTCGCCACACGCCACTCCCACACTTGCGCGTCCATCGCGTCGCTCCTTTATCTATTCGGTGCGAGCACCGTAGGCTCCCCCTCGCGCCAACCCACACTGCGGAGAGACAGCAGGTGCCCGCACCGCATCTCACCCTCGCGCCGGCGGGCAATATCCCTCCGCAAGTCCTCCTTACTCATCCATAGTGATAGACGAAATATGCCCATTTCTGTTATCATGGTGTACATGAGCCAGATCATCACCCTGCTCACCGATTTCGGCACGCAAGATACCTACGTGGGCGTGATGAAGGGGGTCATTGCCTCCATCTGCCCGCAGGCGGAGGTGGTGGACCTCACACATGAAGTGCCTCCACAGGACATCGCCACCGGCGCGTTCCTGCTGGATGTCTCGGTGGACTACTTCCCTTCGGGCACCATCCATGTGGCGGTGGTAGACCCCGAGGTGGGCAGTGCGCGTAAGCCCGTCGCCATTCGCACCGAGCGCGCGGTGTTCGTGGGACCCGATAACGGCATCTTTACGCTGGTGCTTCAGCGGTTCAAGCCCCTGCAGATGGTGTGTCTGGATAACCCGAAGTATCATCTGCCCGAAACCAGCGCCACGTTTCACGGCAGAGACCTGTTCGCTCCCGCCGCGGCACATATCGCCAACGGTGTGCCTCTGGAGGAGCTGGGCACTCCCATCACCCGACTGCAACGCCTGCCCCTGCCGCGCGTGCGGGTGGACTGGCAGGGAATTCGCGCAGCCGTCGTGCATATCGACCGCTTCGGCAACGCGGTGACCAACCTGACTTTGTCGGACTACGAGACATGGCGCCTGCGATGGGATGTGAAGGAAGAGCTGGTGCGCGTCGCCTGCAAAGAGATGCTGTTGCCACTCTGCAGAACCTATAGCGACGTGGGTAAAGGGCAACCGCTGGCGCTGTTTGGCAGTAGTGGGCGGCTGGAGGTGGCGGTGAACCGGGGCAACGCCGCGCAGGTATTGAAGCTTCAGCGAGGCGATACGGTGCGGGTACTGCGACAGGAGACTACCTCACCCCCGCGCGTGCAGAGGGCGTTGAATCTGGAGTGAAGGATTAGCAGCTAACCTGCTACGCCGGGAATTTTGTAAGAATTTGTCGCCAAACGCTTGCATCGTCGTGTTGTTTGTGATATGATGTGTCTCAGCAAAATCGAGACTGGAGCCGAAATATTCGGGCAAAAAGGGTGTTACTCTATATGCGCGCAGCTCTCGTATTCGCCAACCGCCAAGTAGCAAGGGCAATATGGGCTACTTTATCCAGTACAGGGGGGGGTACAAGACGAGCAACTAAGCGCATCCTCCTCCCCGTCATCGTCCTCTGTTTAGTGTTCTTCGCCCACACCGTTTGCGCTCAATATCATCCTGCATCCTTATGGAGTGTAGAGTATTGGTTTGAAACCGACAATGGCACCAGCCCGGGCTACCTGAATGCCACTTTGAGGTGGCCGCTGTGGTACAGCGAAGACTACTATAATCCTCCACTGGAATACCGAGACTGCTGGCATCGAGTGCATATCGACGGCTATAATTCACCCCAAGGGCGAGAATATCACTCGGGTGGACGGGCACAGGCGTCAGATCGCTTCGAGTCAACGGTCGGCTTGCGTCAAGCATTGATCGAGTCAACGGACCACCCGGTGTACTACGATGCCAGCCACGGTAGTATTAGCGCTCTGGGGGTCAGCGTCATCAAGCTCGTATGGCAGGGAGCGGGTGATCCGCCTCCGCAAATAACCGTGTATGTGCGGGCTAAGGTGACTGCAGTGGCAAGTGGATATCCTGACTCCGGCTATCCTCCGCGCGGTATTGTTTTCTCAATCGCCAGAGCGTTTGTAGATAATTTCTTGGAGCAAGCTGATGCCAGCGCTCCCTCCGACAAGACCCATGACATGCATAGTAGTGAATTCATTGTTGCAGGGACGATACCGGTGCAATTGGAGCAACGAACCGGACGCTATGTTGCGGTAGTGAATCTCCCCGTCCAACTAATTGCCCAGGTGTGGATGGATCCTTCCGGGGTTCACTACAACTCCCCTTCTGAACCGCGAACGCATGGAACGCGGATGGGTTATGCCGCTGCGAGTTTCATGAGGCTGGTTGATGTTTATCAGGCGACTAACGTGGTGCTGCTGGACATGGGTGTGAGTCTGACCGACGCGGCAGGGTGGTTCTGCGACCCTGCTCTGTGCCGTTTGCGCCCGGCAACGGGACAAACTGCATATACCATCCCCTTTGCCTTGACCGATGTACCACACACAGGCTACACGCGCACGTCAGCCCCCAAAGAAAGGGACGACTATATGGGGTTGCCTTTGGTTCCGTCAGACAGCTGGTTTGGGCTGGAACGCATCTGCGTTGTGGTGCGCTCAACGGGACAAGATGACAGCAGTACGCTCGCCGAGCCGGGAAGAGAAGCACCAGTACCGCTGGTGCCCGTTTGGGGACGCGTGGGTGATGGCGACCTCACGGGGAACTTGCGGCCTCGCATACGAGAGGTGGTGGTGTACGATGCGACTGGAATATCGCTTCGCTTCTGGAAGGTGGCTGAACAAAACGGCGCTCCTGTGTATGTAGGCGCAAAGGGGGTGTACAGCCAGCTGGAGGAGCCCGTTGCCGGCTCGTTCATCTTGCGCGGGGGACCTCCTGGAGCCATGCATACCAAAGGCAATTGGTTCTACCAGTTTTCCGCTTTACCGGATCAACCTCGCACAGCATACATCGCCTCTATTGTCGACCCCTTGGGCAACAACCTATCGTTCACACGAGACGCTACTGGCGCGGTGATGATGACCGATTCCCTCTCGGGGAGCAAGCTGCGTTTCTACAGCGGCGGCGTTTACCACCAGTTGGGCAACTCCAGTTCCTGGACGTACCTAGGAAGCGTATGCAGCACGAGCATCTCCTGGGGCAATGTATACTTTTCCGCGAACGGTATGTCCTCACTGACTATTCCCGCCAGCGGGGGCGGGTATGGCGGTGGCTACTATGGTAACTTCTGGCAAGAGTCGTGGACGTGGACTAACGCCAGCATGAACAACCAGACCGCGCCGGAGAATGGCATGCGATTGGGTTCTTATCGCATTGGCTCGCTGTATCCCACCAGCTATCAATACGAGTATCTGGAGCGTTCTAACGGCCAGCCGCGCAAACTGCGCATCACTATCCAGCCGCAGGGCAAACCCGCCTCCACCCTAACCTACTTCTTCGCGACCGAGCCGACCCCACCCTTCGACGAAACAGGGATGTTTTCGCGCATTGAGTATGTCCGCCCCTCGTTATCGCATGCGGGAAACGAGAAAACAGTATATCTTCTGGATAGGGATGGGCGGGTGACCAGCGTTGCCTACTACCGCTACGAGAGCGATGCGCAACCAGCCTGGACGGAGAGCTACTCCTACCTGCCCGGCGACGCGGACAAAGTGACCCAGTACACCGACCGTGCAGGCAACCTGTGGCAATTTGGCTACACCCAGATAGGACAAGCCAACCTGCTGAACTCCGTTACCGACCCCTCAGGCGTGCAGACCACCATCACCTACAATAGCGGCGAACTACCCACTGCAGTTCGCGATGGAGCCGGTAACGAATGGCGGTTCGAGTACCTGCCTGACGGGCGCTTGCTTTCCTTTGCAGAGCCCGAGCGTTTACCATGGGTGGTGGACTACTACCCCACGAACCACCAATGGCGAAACAAACCGAGTGCGCTTTATGACCCTACCGGTAGGGTTCTGCGCATTACGCAATACGATGGGCTGGGTAGAGCCAACCGGTGGGAAGCCTATCCAAACGGAGAAGGACAGCCCTCCATCTGGCACGAGGTGACCCTGAACCCCTTCGGATTGCCCATTCAAATCCGCTATAGCGACAATACCTCTATCAGTCTCATCTGGAACAACATCGTCCCGGTTGAGATACAGGATGCCCGCGGCCGTACCGTGAACTTCACCTATAACTACTTTAACGAACCGAACAGTCCGCTGGTAGGCGCTGCAGGCTTACTTACGAGCATCCGCTTCGGCAACTATTCATACCCCTTTGCCAAACTGGACTATGACCTGTATGGCAGGCTGGTGCGGGTACAAGGCGGAGGTGGCACCGGCGTCAGCTACACCTACGGTACCCGCGACGAGCTGCGCACGGTGCAGGCTGACGGTCTGAACCCAGAAAGCTTCGACTATACCTGTTGTGGACGGGTGAAGCAGTGGACAAAACCCGACGGCACCCAGGTGCAGTTTACCTATCGCCCCACCGGTGAGGTGACCCAGATAACGGTCAACGGCACCCCCTACAGCACTTACACCTACGATGCAGCCGGCAGGTTGCTAACTGCCTCTAATGAGGCGGGGAGTATCCAGTTCACCTACGACGCCCATACGGGGCGACTGTTGCAGGAAGCAGGGGCGACAGGGACGGTGTATGCGCTGGGCTACCAGTATCTGCCCAGCGGCGAAGTCAGCACCTTAACCACCCTTTGGGGAACCACTCTGCAATACCAGTATGACCAGGCTGGACGACTAACGGATATCCGATACAATGGCGTCCCACTCGTGCGCTATACCTACGATGGCGCGGGTCGGCTTCTCACTCAGCAGGTCTATCCGTTGGGAACGAACTCCACCCTGCTGACCAACATCCAGTATGCAGATAGCCAGTCTGTCGGCGCTGTTGGACTGATACAGCACTCCTTCAACGGCAACCTGCTGGCGCAGTATGACTACCGGGGCACAGGTGCCAATGACCGAGGTTACTACCCCGACGGCACCCTGCGCAAGGCGATGGAACAGGTGTCGGGCGCACCATACCGCGTGTGGCTATGGGAATACTATGGGGATGGTTCGCTCCAATACGAACAACTGAACAATAGCACCACCAACTTCAGCTACGACCCCAACGGCAACCTCACCGCGTGGGGGAGTGCTACAGGCTGGCAGTACACCCAGAACCGACTGACTGCCGTGACCTCGCGCAACTGGAGCTTCACCTATGACGCGAACGGCAACCGACAAACCGCACGCTGGCAAGGCGGGCTCGGGCTGGACGACCTCTACACCTACGATGCCTTTGACAACCTGATTCAAGTTTCAGTTAGCAGTTTATATAACGCCAGGTATGATGCGCTGGGGCGCCGGGTGTGCTATGCGACGGCGCAGGAAGAGCTGACTTTCATCTACGATGGCGACGTTCTGCTGGCAGAAGCAGACGATGATGGAGTCAGGGCGGTATATATATGGGGTCTGCTCGGTCCCGTCGCGCGGGTGGACTTGCGCTCGGCGGGCGGAACGCGCTATTATCTACTCGACGCACGCGGGCACACCCGCCTGCTCCTTGACAGTCAGGGCAATATCACCGACCGCTACACCTTCGACGCCTGGGGCAACCCCATCGAGCAGGTCGGGTTCCACCTTCAACCCCTTCCGCTGGAACGGCGCGTATGGGTATGAATGGACGCCCGCCATCGGTCTGTATCACGTGGGCGCACGGGAGTATGACCCCCGCACAGGCAGATGGCTGCAGAAAGACCCGATTGGCACCGCCGCGGGCGACCCGAACCTGTATCGGTATTGCAGCAATGACCCGGTCAATGAGGCAGACCCGGAAGGGCTGGACTGGCTCGATGATCTCGCCAACTTTTCGGCGGGGGTGGGAGATTCGCTCACCTTTGGTCTCACTGACCGCATCCGAAGCTGGATAGGAGCCAACGAGGCAGTGAACAAGTGCAGTTTGGCTTACCGATTAGGTGAGTATACGGAGGTTGGCGCCGAGATCCTGCTTGCAGGAGGGTCAAAGGTGCTGGTGCGGAAGGCGTTACAGAAAGGAAGCACAGTATTCCGTAAGGAATCAAGATTACTGACAAGCAATCTAACACGCCCGTCAGGGATGGTATACCACCATCGAAATCCACTGCTGGGACATCCGGGAGGCCATCACACACTTTTCCCGCTGGGAGGTCTGAACCCCAAGATTCATTCTGGGCGGTGGAACTTAGAACTGGTCGACCACATCACGCACATAAAGCGCCATCGCCGAATGAGGCGGCAGGAAAACGCACTGCGATGGAATACGAATCGGTACACTATTCCAGCGCGAACCTTGAGCAATCTGCGTCGGGACCTAGCGAACACGGAGGAATGTCCGTAGAGGTGAAGTGATATGAGCTGGTTTTGGTCGCTTATTCTGGCAGTAGTGGCAGTTGTGGTGTGGTTTGGCTTGCGACGGCTCTACCAGTCGTGGCGTGAGTATGAGGAGTACCTCAAGCGTGGGCAGGAGATAGAAAGGCGCGTCAGGACGCTTACTCTGGAGCAAGCACGTGAAGAGGCATACCAATTACTGCAGGACACCAGCTTCTTTCGTCTGGTTCCACGAACAAAGCCTCTTGATGAGGCTGTCTTGAGTCAGCTGCCCGACGATGTAGCTGAGTTAGCTGAGCAATACGAGCGGATTGAGCTTGTACAAACAGGGTCAGAGAGTTTTCCTCCTGACTACTTGAGCTTTGAGCAGATTGTTCCTTCAGAGCTGCGTCCTGGCTTGCTCAGGATAGGTGAGACGAGTATTGGTATCGATACCTATGAAGAAGTTGCAATTGAGCCTGGAAAACGTGGTGTGCGCTGCATTCCATTAGAAGGACCAGAACCTGATGGCTACGCAAGCATTTTTCACTGGATTATCGAAGAGTATCATATATCAAAGCATGTAGACGATTATTATCAGCACTGACGTAGCTGATTCCATCACACAAATGTGGATGAGCCAGATACCGACGAAGCGTCTTCAGCTGGAAGTCGACCAAAGGCTTGGTGAGCGGGATATGGCAGGGTTTTGTAGCGGACTGGTCGGCGGCGGCTCAGGGGGATTGTCAGGCGTTCGGTCGGGCGTTTGGCGGGGTATTGATTGCGGCAGGGTCAGTCGCTGCACCGTATGCCAGAAGCCTTCCCAGGGCGGCACCGGGGCCGGTCCGTGGCGGCGCTAACCCTGTATTAATGGGTCAAGCAGGGGAGCAAGCTGCAGGAATTACGGGACCGAAGCCGAGAATCCAAATCAACGGCAGAACCCGCATCCCAGATGAGATAAAGGGAGGTACCTTGCGTGAGGTGAAGAATGTAAGTAGCCTGAGCTACACAAGACAGTTGAGAGATTACATGGCTTATTGCAATCAAAATGGTTTGCAATTCGAGCTAGTAGTACGAAGGAATACTCGGCTCTCACGGGAACTTCTGGAACTTGAAAAGCAGGGTAAAATCATCATTCGGAGGATACTATGAGGGCAAACGAACCCAAGCCTTTGCGTCGGCTGAAGCCGAATCGTTCGCTGGAAATCTCGCCCGAAGAGGAGGCAGAGGCAAGGCAACGATGGCTTGAGCAGCATCCTGACTGGCGCCCGGTTTGGGAACAGCGGGAGCGCCAAGACGCACTGGTAGCACAAGCTCTGCGCGAAGAGGCTTATTTAGATGTCCAGTCAGTTTTTGACCTTGTCAACACGCGGGAACCCTATCCGGAGGCGATTCCTACCCTGCTGTGTATGCTCTCCCAGGTGAGCGAACCGCATATCAAAGAGGGGATTGTGCGTGCTTTGACCGTCAAGGAGGCACGGGGGGTTGCCGCCCGCCCCCTGATTGAAGAGTTCAAAAAGATTGAAGTGCCTGGTAAAGAGCAAGAAGCACGCGAACAAGGACCGATGGTGATTCGATTATGGCATCTCAAGTGGACGATAGGGAATGCCTTAGGGTATGTTGCGGACAAGAGTGTGGCAGAAGAGATTATGGAATTGCTGCGGGACAAGCGCCACGGGGGCACACGCAGTGAGTTAGTGCACGCCATAGCCCGCCTGAAGCCGCCGGGCACTGTGGAGCTGCTGATGGAACTGCTGGACGATGAGAACGATTTGACCGCGCTTAATGCGGCGCAGGCTCTTGGGCGGATGGGGGTGAAGGCGGCTCGGGAGAAGATTGCACAGCGGTTTGCAGAGCGGATGCGTGAGGATTCGTGGTATCGTCAGCGGGTGAAGCGGGTGCTGGAGCGGCTGGATAGGGCGGAGTAGAGGATCGCTGGCTGGATCACCTCGGCAGGAAAAGTTTGCCCCAACGCGAATAGCCCCTCAGAACTTCACGCCGGACAAGGAGTGTCACCATGAAACCGATTACCCTTTCGCTGGAGGAGTACCGCGACAAGGTATATGCCTGCTGGATGGGCAAGAACATCGGCGGCACGCTGGGTGCGCCGTACGAGGGGCAGAAAAAACTGCACTCGCTGACCTTCTATGACCCCGTGCCCGATAAAGCCTCCGCCAACGATGACCTCGATTTCCAGCTCGTCTGGCTGGAGATGCTGAGAGAACGGGGTGTGCACCCCACCCTCAGTGACTTTGTGGACTACTGGAGCAAACACCTCGCCTCCTATCCGTGGAACGAATACGGGTTCTGTATGCGCAACATCTCGCGCGGTCTGCGCCCGCCCATCTCCGGCTGTTTCGAGAACTACTATATCGACGAGATGGGCTCGCCTATCCGCAGCGAAATCTGGGCGTGCGTGGCGCCGGGTGACCCGCAGCTCGCCGCATCGCTGGCGTGGATGGACTCGGCGATGGATCACGCGGGCGGCGAGGGCACCTATGGCGAGATGTTCTGGGCGGCGGTGGAGAGCGCGGCGTTCGTCATCTCCGACCCGCACACGCTCATCCGTATCGGGCTGGCGATGATCCCGGTGTGGTGCCGAATCTCGCGCGTCATCCGCGAGGCGGTCTGGTGCTACGACAACGGGGTGCCATGGCAGGAAGCACGCGAGCGCATCCTGTTCAACTTCGGGCACAACCAGCCGTGCCATGCGGTACAGAATCACGGCTTCACCGTGCTGGGATGGCTGTACGGCAAGGACTACGGCGACAAACTGTGCACCGCCGTCAACTGCGGCTACGATACCGACTGCACCGGCGCAACGCTCGGCTCCCTGCTGGGCATCCTGCATGGCACGAAGGGCATCCCGGAGGAGTGGATCAAGCCCATCGGCGATACGATTGTCCTGCACCCCTACACGCGCGGCATCGACGCGCCCAAAACCATCGGCGATCTGACCGAGCGCACGGTGGAGGTCGGCAAGAAGATGCTGGAAGAGCGATCGGACAGCGCACAGCTGGGCGACAGCACCCGGCTACCCGCTAACCTGCTCTCTCTGCTCTTCCGCAACGAACGTGCCCTGCTGGCGCTCAGCCGCGACCCGCAGTCCTCCATCACCAGCGTCAAAGGCTATGACGTGGCTCTGCATTACGGCGGTGAACCGGTGTTGCGTCCGGGCATCGAGAAGGTCATCGGCGTGTCGGTGAAAAAGAACGACATACCCGTGCCCGCCAGTGTCACCATCAGGGTACCTTCGGGCTGGAAGGTGCAACCGCTGGGCGAGCAGTTGTCTCAGCATCGCTTCCTGCTGAGCGCGGAAGAGGTGGCTGACCGCAATACGATAGAGGTGACCGCCACGCTGGACGGGCAGATGCTGAACGCCCAGTTTGCAATGCTCGGTCCCGGCGAGGCGAAGGGCTATCCCGCAGGTGTCAACGTGCCTACCTGTCCGAAGTGCCACGCGCGTGTGGAGGCGTGTATCTGCGAGAAGTAGCGGAGCGCTGTGTCTATGCGGTTTGCGTTGCCTGCGGATGACGTCCGTAGACGGTGCATAGGTGGGCGATGGCATCCGCCAGCCCGTCGCTGAGGTGTTCCCAGCGGCATCGCCACTGCCAGTTGCCCGACTCGCGTCCCGGCTGGTTCATGCGTGCCTCGCTACCCAGACCGAGCCAGTCCTGCAAGGGGATAATCGCCAGTCGGGCAACGGACGCATACGCCAGCCGGATCATCTCCCAGTGGATGCTGATGTCCTGCCTGCCGATGTAGTCAAGGACGCGCTGTCGCTCCTCGTCGCTCAGGCTGGCAAACCAGCCCACCAGCGTGTCGTTGTCGTGCGTACCGGTGTACACCACGGTATCGCGCTCGTAGTTGTAGGGCAGGTAGGGGTTGTCGGGGTTGCCGTCGAAGGCGAACTGCAGGACGCGCATTCCGGGAAAGCCCAGCGTTTGGCGCAGTCGCTCCACGTCGGGGGTGATGGTGCCTAAATCCTCCGCCACGATGGGCAGGTCGCCCAGCGCCTGCCGAAGGGTTTGAAACAGCTCTCTGCCCGGCACGCGCACCCATCTGCCCTTCACGGCGGTGGGTTCGGAGGCGGGAACCTGCCAGTACGCAGAGAAACCGCGAAAGTGGTCCACCCGCACCATGTCCACCAGCCTCAGCGCACTGCGGAACCGCTCGATCCACCAGCGATAGCCGTCCGCTTGCATCACGTCCCAGCGGTAAACCGGGTTGCCCCAGCGCTGACCCGTGGGGCTGAAGTAGTCGGGCGGGACTCCCGCCACGAAGGTGGGGTTGCTCTGCTCGTCCAGATGGAACATCTCCGGATGCGCCCACACGTCCGCACTATCGTGCGCCACGAAGATGGGCATGTCGCCCATGATGCGGATCCCGCGCCCGTTTGCGTAGTGCCTGAGCTCCTGCCATTGCCGGTCAAAGAGATACTGCAGGAAGATGTGGAACTGCACGTCGTCTGCCAGCTCTGTCTGCACGCGTCGGATGGCTTCGGGATGGCGGGCGCGGATGTCGGCGTCCCACTCCGTCCACGCCCTGCCACCGTACGCGCTCTTCAGCGCCATGAACAGCGCGAAGTCCTCCAGCCAGTAAGCGTGTGCCTGCCGAAAAGCCTGCATCTCATCCTGACGGCACAGCGTTTTCCATCGCTCGCAGGCGCGCCGGAGCATCGCCATCCGGGCAGGGATGACCGGCCCGTAGTCCACACGGTCGTCCGGCAGGAAGGGATAGTCCGCGAAGTCGTGCTCGCTCAGCAGTCCCTCTTCATGCAGGCGTGCCAGACTGATGAGCAACGGGTTGCCCGCAAACGCTGAGAAGGAGGCGTAGGGCGAGTCGGCATAACCGGTGGGCGTCAGCGGGAGAACCTGCCACACGGATTGGTGGGCGCAAGCGAGCCAGTCGATAAAGCGATACGCCTCCGCGCCCAGTTCGCCGATGCCGAACGGACCGGGCAGAGAGGTGGGATGCAGAAGGATGCCTGCGCCACGTTTGATGAAGTTCATGGTATGCTTATTCGCCAGAAGCTGACCGCCTCCTGCCCGCTGTGCTATAATCGAGCTCGAGCGTGTGCAAGTACGAACGTGCGTGGTGTCTGGCTCGGCAGGCGGCGGAGGTGCTTCGGCGCGACTTTGGCGCGACACGGGTGGTTGTGTTCGGCTCGCTGTTGCGCCCGGGCGCGTTCGGTCTCCTGTCCGACGTGGACATCGCCGTCTGGGGCATCCAACCGCAGGATACATTCCGCGCGATGAACGCCGTAGCAGACCTGGACGAAGAGATTGAGGTCAACCTGGTGGACGTGAGGACGTGCCATGCCAGCATACTTCAGGTGATTGAGAGCGACGGGGTAGACATATGAGCCACGACGACTATCGGGTGCTCGCCGCGCGGATTCGCACACATGCTGGAGCAGTGGAGCAGTGAAGCGGAACGTGCTTGACTTCCATACGCCCGACTGGGTGAAACACGCCATCTTCTACCAGATTTTCCCCGACCGTTTCGCCAACGGCGACCCGTCCAACGCCCCTGCCAACGTCCAGCCCTGGGGCACCCCGCCTACCCCACACAACTTCATGGGCGGCGACCTGGAAGGTGTTCGCCAGCGTCTGGACTATCTGCAGGAGCTGGGCGTCACCGCTATCTACCTGAACCCCATCTTCCAGTCCACCTCCAACCACCGGTATAACACCTATGACTACTTCCGCATCGACCCGAAGCTGGGCACGATGGAGGACTTCGTTCACCTGCGGGACGATCTGCATGCACGCGGAATGCGCTTTATTCTGGACGGCGTGTTCAACCACTGCGGTCGTGGGTTCTATCCGTTTCACGATGTGGTGGAAAACGGCGCACATTCGCCATATGTGAACTGGTTTCATATCCGAAAGTTTCCCATATTTCCCTACGATGGGCGCAGAAAGGCAAACTACGACAGCTGGTGGGGCATCCGCTCCCTGCCCAAGTTCAATACCGACAATCCGCAGGTCAGACAGTTCCTGCTGAGCGTGGCGCGATACTGGATCGAGCAGGGTGCAGATGGCTGGAGGCTGGACGTGCCCAACGAAATCGACGACCCCACCTTCTGGCAGGCGTTCCGCAAGGAGGTGAAATCGGCGAACCCGGATGCCTACATCGTGGGCGAAATCTGGACGGACGCCAAGCGGTGGCTGAAGGGCGACCAGTTCGACTCGGTGATGAACTACCTGCTTCGCGACCTGTGCGTGGAGTGGATAGCCAAAGGCGCTATCGACGCCGCCGAGTTCGCCCATCGCCTGACGCGCCTGTTCCAGCGATACCCGTCGGAAGCCACCCTGACCCTGCTGAACCTGCTGGGCAGTCACGACACCGCACGCTGGCTGACCGTGTGTGACGGGGACGTACGCCGCGCCATGATGGGATTCACGGTGCTGTTCACTCTGCCCGGCGCGCCCTGCATCTACTACGGCGACGAGATCGGCATGACGGGCGAGGCGGACCCGCACTGCCGCGCCTGCTTCGAGTGGGACAGGCGCAAATGGAACCGCGCTATCCATCGGCACATTCGCGGGATGGTCGCGCTACGCCAGTCGCATGAGCTCTGGCGAACAGGACAGATGGCGGTGCTGATGGCAGAGAAGGATGTGGTTGCCTGCGCGCGATGGCAGGGCGAGGCGGTCGGGCTGGTGGTGCTGAACAACGGCAGACGCCGGTGGGAGGGTAACGTGCCCTTGCGCAAACGCAAGATGCCCCGTCTGCAGAGCCTGACCGACCTGCGTACCGGAGCGGGTGTAGCCATCCTCAACGGGCAGACAGAGACCCTTCGTATACCGCCCCGCTCCGCGGTGATACTGGCAGGTGGAACCTTTCTTCACCATTTATCGATACTAAAAATATGAACCACGCACCATCCATCAGCCTGAAGCCACTGTTCTGGCTGGCTGTGGTCGCCACGCTCAGCCTGCTGGCGTTATCACAGCTCCACCAGAGCAAACCGCAGGAGAGTATAGCGATGCCCGTTTACCAACCCAGCGTCAACGCCCCCGAGTTCCCCGAGGGACTGGAATGGCTGAATACCGACCGTCCCCTGCGCCTGAAAGACCTGCGCGGGAAGATCGTGTTGCTCGACTTCTGGACATACTGCTGTATCAACTGCATGCACATCATCCCTGACCTGAAAAGGCTCGAGCAGAAATACCCAAACGAGCTGGTGGTGATCGGCGTGCATTCCGCCAAGTTCACCACCGAGAAGGAGACAGAGAACATCCGGCGGGCGATCCTCCGCTACCGCATCGAGCATCCGGTGGTGAACGACCGCGATATGGTCGTATGGTCGATGTACGCAGTGAACGCCTGGCCCACGCTGGTGCTGATTGACCCCAACGGCAAAGTGGTGGGGGCAAGGTCTGGTGAAGGGGTGTTCGAGCCGTTTGACCGCGCCATTCAGGAGCTCATCAAAATCCATGACCCGCGCGGCGAGATCGACCACACGCCGCTGAAGCTGCGTCTGGAGCGGGAGAGAACCCCTCGCGGCATTCTGGAGTTTCCGGGCAAGGTGCTGGCGGACGAGCGCACCGGGCAACTCTTCATCGCCGATTCGGGGCACAACCGGATTGTGGTCGTATCGCTAAAGGACGGCGCACTGAAAGAGGTCATCGGGAGCGGGACAGAGGGGCTGAAGGACGGCAGTTTCGAGGAAGCACAGTTCAAACACCCGCAGGGCATGGCGTTCGACGGCAAGCGGTTGTACGTTGCCGACACCGAAAACCACGCCATCCGGCTGATTGATTTCGACAAACGCACGGTCACCACCATCGCGGGCACAGGTCAACAGGCACGTTTCTGGCCTGAAGGTGGCAAGGCGCGAGAGACCGACCTCAGCTCGCCGTGGGATGTGGTGCTGGTGGGCGACACGCTGTATATCGCGATGGCGGGTATCCACCAGTTGTGGAAGATGAACCTGCGTCAGGGCACGGTGGAACCCTACGCGGGTAGCGGGCGCGAGGCGCGATTCGACAGCTACCTGCTTCAGGCGGCGCTGGCTCAGCCCTCTGGTATCACCACCGACGGCAAGCGTCTCTACTTCGCCGACAGCGAATGCAGTTCCCTGCGCAGTGCCGACCTCAACCCGAACGGGCGCGTGGAGACGCTGGTGGGCGGTGACCTGTTCGACTTCGGTGATGTGGACGGCGAAGGCAGACGCGCCCGACTGCAACACCCGCTCGGCGTGGCGTATCATGACGGCGCCGTCTACTTGGCAGACACCTACAACCACAAAATCAAGCGCTATGACCTCGCCACGGGGCGCATCGAAACCTTTCTGGGCGATGGCACTGCCGGAATGCGCGACGGCGACCGCCCCACTTTCCACGAACCCGGTGGGCTGAGCATCGCAGGCGGCAAAATGTATATCGCCGATACCAACAATCACGCCATCCGCGTGGCAGACCTGAGAACGCGCCGGGTGGAGACGCTGACCATTCGCGGACTGGAGAAACTGCGTCCGCCCAGCGCGCTCATCCGCGCCGACGTCCATACTCTGCAGGCGCAGACCGTCCGCCGCGGCGAGGTGGTTCTCCTGCTGAACCTCACTCTCCCGGATGGCTACAAGCTGAACCCGCAGGCGAACTCTCGCCTGACGCTGAAGGCGAACCCCGCTTCGGCTGTCAACGGGATACCTCAGGAGGGTATTGCACTGAATAGCCTGCCTGCACGTGTGCCGGTGCAGGTGACTGGCGACGGTGAGTTACGGCTATCCGCAGACCTCTACTACTGCCAGAGCGGGCGAGAGTCGCTGTGCTACTTCAAGCAGGTGGAGTGGCGCATTCCGCTGAAGGTGCACTCAGAGGGCAGGACGCAAATAGAGATCGCGCATACATTACGGCCGTGAGGTGTCGCCTGCACACAGGGAGCGGCAGGTGATTTTGCCGGTTTTTCTGCGTTACCGTGTGGAGACGCCCACGAACAGCCGATAACGATAGTATGCGCAACCTGATTTTCATGCTGTTGATAGCGGCAAGCGTCCTGCTTGCCCTCCTGTTGTGGTCGCCCAACGTCAGCACGGGTGACCACCCTGAGCCTGCGCTCGCCTCTGCCGGAATGCTACGGTAGCAGTTCGATCGCAGAAACCTGTACTTTTACGCCAGCGCGGTTGCAGGGGTCGAAGCGCAGGCGCGTCACCACACCTCGCCAGCGGGGGTTTTCCCCTACGTTCACGACATGCTCGTGCCATTGCCCGTCCACGCGCACCGGAAAGCGCACGCTGGTCGCCTCGCTCTCGGCGAGGGTGCGAGTAGACCAGAATATCTGGGCAGATTCCTCGAATGCCCCATCATCGGGTGTCAGGCGCAAGCGTATCCGTATCCGCCGATAGCGCCCTGCATCTATCTGTATGGGCGGACCGAACAGCGCAGGGTCGTTGCCGGTGGTCTGCACGGTCAGTGCGCCGTACTCGATGCGCGGGTCGGTGATGTACATGCCCACCTCCCAGCCGAGCGTGCCTTGCGAGAAGTCCCAGCGGGTTGTGGAGGGGGAAAGCACGGGAACCTGCGGCGGCGTCATGCCCACATCGGCAGGAGTGAGGTCGACATGCCTTGCCGGTGCGCTGGTGAACACTTCCCGAATCGCATCCAGGTAGCCGAAAACGAACTCCCGGTGCGGTTCGATGTACGAGCCTTCTCCCCACTCGTTCCATGCCTCGATGAGCACCATCGGCAGGGTCTTGCGCGGGTTTGCCTCCACGAAACGCCGGGCGTCCTGCAGATGACGCTTGAAGTTCTGGGGATTGCGTCCAGTGCGCACCAGCGCGCTCTTGCCGTGCCACGGGCGGCTATCCCAGCCGCCGCTGACGGGAACCAGCATCGGGATGGGGCATTCCTTCACGATGCTCTGCCACTGCTCGCGATAGGCGTCCACCAGAGTATCGAACGGCGCCTGCTGAACACCTGGAGGCATACCGAGATGGGGCCAGTTGTAAGCGGTGATAGCATCATAACCCTCGCGGGCGCACACCACCGCTTCACCGGTACTGCCCACACACGCAAGTATGTATAACCCTTTGAGTCCTGCTTTAACACATTCGTTTCTCATGGCGTCCAGCGCGCGCTTCACGCCGTCGGCGCCCAGATCGGCACGCAGGCGGTAGGGGCTGAAGATGATGACCGCCGGTTTGCCGTCGATGGTGAGGTGCTCCGGGCGGAAGAAGTACTGCTCGATCCAGTGGCGCGTCACCGCTACGCAATCCTCCAGCGAGGAGGTGTTGGGCGGATTGTGGTTCGCCCACAGCAGGCAGAACTGCAGGTACTTGCGGAAGGGGCTTTGCAGATAGCCCTCATGCAGGGCATGTTCCAGCTGCCTCGCCCCCTGCACCCAGTACCAGTCGTACACGAAGAAGGTGATGCCGTGCTCCACCGCCCAGCGGATGTGCCAGTCGGCAATCTGGCGGTCGCCTTCCAGATACCAGCCCAGCACCGGTTTGCGTTCGGGGAAGCGTGTAATGGGGTACCACTGACTGCTGGTGCGCCAGCCGGGGAAGTAGTATACCCCTACTCCGTATGCGGGTTTGACTACCTGGGGAGCAGGCACCTCTTTAAGCTGTCGTGAGGACAGGCGTGGAGTAATCACAGCCTGCACCGTGGCGCGCTGTGGAGCGATATTGTTGCCTGTTATGTGCACGCTCAGCTCGCCCCGGTAAGCCTTCGGGAACACCACCTGCCACCGCCATTCCGCCTCGTGAGAGAAGGACACATCCTGCCCTGGCTGTTTCGACTTGTTGACGATACGTGCTCCCGACGGCAGGAGGAGCCTGGCATTGAGCCTGCGCGCGGTCTCACCGCCCATGTTCATTACTCTCAACACCACCTGAACGGGCACTTCCGCGCGAGGCAGGGCGTCTTCCACGCCGAAAAAGAGCACGCGCAGGTCGGCAGGTCCAATGGCTCTATCGCTCACCTGCAGAGATTCCAGAACGATTTCGTCGCCGACCCGTGCACCCGGACGAATGCCCAGCATCACCACCTCGCCCTTCCAGTCGGGCGACTCCAGCATATCGAGGTTGAGCAGATGCGTTTTGCCATCCGCAGGGACGTCAAAGGAGTGCGCCTTCAGCCCGTAAGCGGAACGGGCTGCAAAAACGATGGCTCCTTCGCGGGAACTATTCGACCGCAAGCGCAGGGCAAGCACGGACAGGTCATCGGCGGGAACGTTCACCAGCACTCCTGCAAAACCGTCTGGCTCCGTCATGCGCAGGCGCAGCCCTCCGGCGGTAGACTGCATGGAAACGCCATGCCATGCAGTCCAGCCCTCTGCGCCGTTGCGAAAGAGGAACTGTCGTTGCTGACCGGAAGCCACTGGGACGTTGAGGCGAACGATGCGGATATACTGCAGGCTGACGTCGGCATACTGCGGCGGGTCAAAGCGAAAGCGCACGATCCGTCCCTCGTGTTGCCAGAACGGGAAGATACGGTAGGTGCGCCACTGGTTGTCGCCGACGACGCGGAACTCGGTACGTTTTTCGGGCATGAAGCCACCATAGGGCGACTCGGTGGTATTGCTCCAGAAGAGCTCTGCCACTCCATCTCGCGAGCACTTCATCCCAATCTCAACTGACTGTTGGGGCACTGTGGGTATATCGAGCAGAGGGACGAACTCCAGTATCGGGTCGTAGCCCTGCGTGCGGAAACGCATCGCGCCATCCTCAACGCGAATCTCCACCACGTCCTGATTGGTCCGCCATTCACGCAAGACATCCAGTGCGTCAAAGCGCCATTCGCGCTCCACCTGTATCTGTTTCATCAGCACCCTCCATGCGATTGCCAGTAGCGTTCCGCCAGAATGATTGCCACATAATCGTCGTAAGGTTCTTCGGGCGTGCGAAGCCAGTGCGGTATCAGTCTGCGCCAGCCTTTGGGCGGATTCTCCTGTAGATAGCGTCGGCGAGCCTGTTCGGAAGTGTAGGACTCGTCCACCACCTCCGCTGGCAGGTCAGGCAGGACATCGTGCAGGAGAGGCTCCAGCAGGCGAAAACCGGTACCACCCCCGACCACCATGCGCTCTGGATGAAACTGCTGATAGACCCTTTCCACGCAGGCACCCAGTTCCGACACGGCAAGCACCGTGCGGTAGAGCACTGCCCCATCGCATCGCACAACCGCCAGCCCCGCCTTACTGCGTCCGGGGTCGATCGCAAGCACGCAGGGCAACTCCGATTTGGGCATCAACGCGCCCCCCTATTGCACAATCCGGAAGCGTAACCGCAGGCTGTCCGCCGAGTAGGTATCCGCATCGGCTACCGCTACCACGTTCACGTAGCGTCCCCGTCCTTCCCGAACAATGCGCTCGGCAAGGTCGGTCAGGTCGGCGCTGGATACCGTTCCCACCGATGCCTCTCCGTCTGGACCAACGCGAGGGATCACACCCGCCTCGATCGCACGGGAGCGCACCTCATCGCGCAGAAACTCGATCAGCGTGTTCACAATCTCGCCGGTGCTTCGCCCGGAATAGATGCGCACGCGGGCAATCTCCTCGCCCCTCTGGTAGACGAGACGATTGCGATATGGACGCAGTTCCACCTGCACCGGCTCGCCGGTGACGCTGTTGCGCACCACCACCGCCAGCACCACCACCGGCGCATCCGAGCGGGCTATCTGCTCCGCCAGCACCTCCACGCTCATCGCTTCGTCGGCGACCACTTCGGTCATGCCCCCCGGCGTGGGCATACTGATGCGCTTCAGGGGTACATACGCCGCGCGATGCGCTCCTCCTGCCGACGCCCCCCGTTCCTGCGCCACGCGCGCCGCCTCCACCAGCAGGCGATAAATCTCGTTGCGGGCACTGCGCACCGACAGCCCGTTAGGGATCACCCGGCGGGCAAGCTCCTCATCCTTGCGCGCTACGATGGGCTTCTCCTTCATCTGTTCGAGCCGCTCGACCAGCGCACGCAGTTCCGTCTCCTGCTCCTGAAGCTGCCGGATTGTGTCTCGGAGGGCATCCGCCTGCTGTTGGAGTTGTCGGCTTTGCTGGGAGAGCTGTTCCGTCTGCTGGCGCAGTTGTGCCGCCTGCTGTTGCAGGCGCGCGTTCTCGTTGTTCAGCCGCACGTTTTCGCTGGCGTACTGCAGGTTCTGCGAAGCCAGCTCGGTGTTGTTCTGCTGATAGAGGGCATTTTGCTCGCGCAGGAACTCTCCCTGCCGCTGAAGCTGCTCGTTGGTCTGTCGCAGTTTTTCGCTGGCGGCTCTCAACGCGCTGTTCTGTTTCTGCAGGCTTTGCAGTTCCCGGCTCTGCTCGGCGATGCGCCGGTTCAGCTCGGCAACCTGAGCCTGTCGTTGCTGAAGCTGCTGTCGCACCTCCTCCAATTGCTTCTGTTGCTGTTGCAGCTGGCGTGCGTTCGCCTCCATCTCACGCTGTTGTTCGCTTACCCGCCGGGCGGCTTCTTCGTACCTGCGCTGAACCTGCTCGTAATCCTGTGTCAGTCTGGCGTAGCGTGCCTGCATCTGGCGCGACTGCTCCAGGATGCGCTCGCCACGCACGATGATTTCACGGAAAGTCTGCGCGGTTGCCAGCACGGCTACGATGGTTAGCAGGGCGATAAGCGAGCCGGTGACGCTGGTGATGAGCATGGCGGTATGGCGAGGGCGCAGGCCCAGCACCGAGATACGCCGCTTGCCGAGGTAGCGCCCCAGCCAGTCGCCGAGGTAGGCGATAAAGCCGCTGACCACAATGAAGATCAGTCCGATGATGATGGTGCGTACGGGCATCCCGATCCCTCCTCTAGCGGTTCACCGCTCGCGTCTCCAGAGAATGATAACTCCTGCTATCGCCCCCAGAATGTCGGGCAGGAAGCTGGCAATGACTGGCGATACCGTGCCTCCGCGCCCCAGAATGAACAGATACTGCGCCAGTGCCCAGTACAGGAAGATGATGACGATACTGAGCGCGAACCCAGCCGCCGCCGAACTGCGCTGTCTCCGGATGCCCAGCGGCGCGCCCACGAAACCGAAAATCAGGCTTGCCAGAGGCAGGGAGATTTTGTTGTACAGCTCCACCTCCATCTGGCGCGTGTCCTCGCCTGCCTGGCGATAGCGGCGAATGCGCTCCAGCGTCTGACGGAAACTGCGTGCATCCGGGTCGGGCACCAGGTCGGTTTCGATCTCGCGCAGGCTCTTGCGGATACCTCCCTGCAGTACCTTCGTCGTCGTGCGTTCAAACTCGGCACGCACGCGCCCGTCGGCGGTCATCCAGTAGCCATCGTAGAGGTCCCACTCTTTACCGCCCAGCCACTTCGCGCGACGGGCATAGACAATCAGTGCCGGATGCCAGCTCTCAGACGACGGGGCAAACTGTATCGCCGTCACGTCGTACAAGATGCCAGCCTGCAGGTCCACCCCACCCTGCGCGGTGATCAGGGTTTCCACCTTCCCTTCGCGCATCACCGTCTGCGTCACCGGCTGGGCGCGTTCACCGATCTGCCGAAGTACCGCCGTGCGCAAACGCCACATCTGCGCGGTTGCTGGCGGGACGACCAGCTCGTTGAACGCCATCGCCGCGACGCTGACAATTGCACCCATCGCTACCACCGGCGCCACAATCCGCCACAGACTGTATCCCGCCGCGTGCAGAGCCACTGTTTCGCTTTCACTGGACAACCGCCCGAACGATAGCAGTGACGCCAACAGCATCGCCATCGGAAAGGTTTTGACCATCACCTGAGGCAGGCTCAGCACCACCATGCGCCCGACCGTCCAGAGCGATGCGCCCTTCACCAGGTACTCGGTGAGCTGAAACAGACTCCCCCCCGCGAAGAAGAGCGCAGTGAACAGCAGGACACCGAACACAAACGGTCCGAGAAGTTCCTGCAATATCAACCGGTCTATGACTTTCAAGCGCATGGTTTACACGTGCTCGTATTCCTCGCCGAGATAGAACTGACGGGCGATGGGATCTTCGGGCAGGCTGGCGGAGTCGCCTTCCGTCAGGATTTTGCCGTTGTGGATGATGTAGGCGCGGTCGGTAATGCGCAGGGTGGCTCGCACGTTGTGGTCGGTAATCAGGATGCCGATACCCATGCGCTCCCGCAGGTGCGCGATGATGCGTTGAAGGTCGGCAATGGCGATGGGGTCCACGCCGGTGAAAGGCTCATCCAGCAGGATGAACCTGGGCGAAGCGGCTATCGTTCGCGCCACCTCCACCCGGCGACGCTCACCGCCCGACAACACGTACCCGCGCATGTGGCGCAGGTGCGCAATGTGAAACTCCTCCAGCAGTTCGTCGATGCGCTGGCGGATCTGCTTTTCCGGTAAGCCCTGCAGTTGCATCACCAGACGCAGGTTGTCCTCTACGGTGAGCTTGCGGAACACCGATGGCTCCTGCGCGAGGTAGCCGATGCCCATCCGCGCCCGTGCGTGCATCGGCAGACGGGTGATTTCGCGATCGTCCAGCCACACCTGCCCGTCGTTCGGGCGCACCAGCCCCACAATCATGTAGAAGGTGGTGGTCTTGCCCGCGCCGTTCGGTCCCAGCAGTCCCACGATCTCGCCGGCGCTCATCTCCAGCGAGACGCCATCCACCACCCGCCTGCCCCGGTAGATTTTCACCAGGTTGTGGGCACGCAGTTTCATTTCTTCTCGCCCTCCGATGGGGGACGCCGGGGCTGGATCACGGTCTCCGTGCGCTGTGGGTCCCCTTCCAGTACCACCCGCAGGTCTTCCTCACCCAGATAGATGGTACCCTTATCGCCTTTCTGCGTGGCGAGGAACTGCGGGTCGTCGACCTCCACGACGATGTTGTGCTGGAGGGTTACCTGCCGGGTAGCGTCATCGTACATCACCACACCGGCGCTTCCACGCGCAGTACGCTTCTCTTTCGGCTGGGAGAGACGAAAAGTGACCCCGCCCTCAGCGCGTGCCCTGGTCAGGCGCGTCTCCTGCCCCTGTTGCAGGCGCGATTCGGCGATGATGGTGCTGGCTTCCAGTCGCACCTGCCCGTCGGTGCTCTCCAGTACCACCCGGTTACCGCTTACCCGAACCACCACCGTACCGTCTCTTTTGTACTCGGTGACAATCTGCTGATACCGGGTCAGTCGGTACTGCCCAACTTGCACCTGAGCGAGGACGGGCACGCTCGCCAGAATGAGACCCACACTCCAGATGAGTTTCCGCCACAACAGCGTCATGGTGATGCTCCTCTTTTCGGTTTCAGGGCGATGAAACACGCATTAACTGCAGGGCAGTATCCAGCTCCACCTCCTGCGCCTGCAGGCTGAACTGCTTGCCCAGGATCTGCACGTCTCCCCGTGCTATCAGACGGTTTTCGCGCGCGAGCCATATCACCCTGTTTGCCTGCAGGCGTACACCGTTCACCCGGGATACTGCCTGCACCCCTCCGCTGGCTTCCACGCGCCACTCTTTCTCGAAGGCACGTACCTGCTTTGCCTGCAGGTCAGTGGCGGGTTTGCCCTCTTCGTAGAGGACGCAACGCACGTTTTCGAATACGCCGGTTGCCCCCGCTTGAGCAGAGCTCGCCTGCGCACGAGGCACGTCTGCTTCCCACACCAGTCGGCTGGGGGTGCCCGGCTCCAGCCAGCGCAGACGCAGTTGCTCTGTCTCTACCTGCAGAGGGGGTATGGTTGCCTGCTGTTGGGCTGGACGGCGAGGCGAAGCATGGCGAGGTTCGCGCGGCGATCCACAACCTGTTCCGCTTAGCCAAACCCATCCGCACAGCAGGACAGCAGCTACCCTGCAGAGATTCATAGCGGGTACATGTTACACGAAGGAAAGAGGGATGTGCAAGCGAGGGGCGTGGGAAGAACAGCCGGCGCCTGAAACGGCGCCGGCATCGTGGGGTGCAGAAGAGGCTACTTGATCTCGACCGTCGCGCCTTCGGCTTCGAACTTCGCCTTGATCTGCTCTGCCTCTTCCTTGGTCACGCCCTGCTTGATGGGCTGAGGCGCTGTCTCCACCAGCTCCTTCGCCTCTTTCAGACCCAAGTTGGTGATTTCGCGCACCACCTTGATCACCTGGATCTTCTTCTCGCCAGCGGACTTGAGGATGACGTCGAACGACGTCTTCTCTTCCTCAGCCGGAGCCGCTTCCGCCGCGCCTGCCGCAGCCACGCCGGGCATTGCGGCAACTGCCACCGGCGCCGCCGCCGTCACTCCAAACTCCTCCTGAAGAGCCTTGACCAGCTCGTTCAGCTCCAGGACGCTCATGTTCTTGATGGCGTCGATGATCTCTTCTTTGGTCAATGCCATTTCGGATTCCCTCCTTGCTCGCTTTACGCGGATTTCTTGTCGGCTATCGCCTGCACAGTGTATACGAAGTCACGCAGGATACCATGCAACGTGCCCACCAGTCCGGTGATTGGCGCCTGCACTCCGCCTACCACCTGCGCGATCAGCACCTCGCGTGGTGGCAGTTTCGCCAGCTGCTGAACCTGCTCTGCGTCAAACAGCTTGCCTCCCAGCACAGCTCCCTTGATGCTCAGGGTGCGCATTTCGCGGATGGCGTCGGAGATTGCCTTTGCCGCCGCCACCTCGTCGCCGTGAATGAAGGCAGCGGCTGTTGGTCCCTGCAGGATGTCGTCCAGATTGTCCTGAACGATGCCCTGCGCTGCCAGTCGGAACAGCGTATTCTTGACCACGTGGTAATCCGCCTGGTTCTGGCGCAGCTGCCTGCGCAGTTGCGTGATCTGCTTCACCGTCAACCCGCGGTAGTCGGTGAGGATAACACCTTTCGATTCGCTCAGCCACTGGCGAAGCTGTTCTACTCGCGCCACCTTCTGCGGATTGGGCGTTGCTCGCATGTGGTATCCACCTCCTTTCTCCTTCGCGCCCCCGAAAAGCACAACGGGGAACCTGCCAGAGGCGAAGGTTCCCCGTACACCAGCAACACCCACTCCACCATCCGCGTGGAGCGGTGACCTGTTGACCGCGTCGCTCAATTCGCCTCGGCAGGTGGGTAACCCATTAAGCTCCTCAAGAGCGCCTGCGTCTTCGGAAGCGCCTGCCCCTGTGGGCAAGCGGTATGATTATACTTGAAGATTCGGCGGAATGCAAGGGCAGTACGCTACCGAGCCAGCGCGGAATCTCGCTTCTTCTTGAGGTACGCCACCTCGTTTTCCACCATCTTTGCAAATGACGCGCCGGGCGGCGCGGTGAACTCCGCGTGTACCGAGCAGGGTCCTCGGAACCCCTCCTTCGCCAGCAGGCGGAACACCTCGCCCCAAGCAACTCCACCCTGCCCAGCCGGCACACACTCCCACGTTAGCTTCTGCTCGTCGCCTGAAGGCTGGAGAACTGGCTTGTAGTCTTTTAACCCGACCATCGCCAGGTAGGGCTTCACCATTGCCAGTGCGAACGCGAACGGCTCGCCGTTCACCACCAAATGCCCCACGTCGAGATACGCCCCGATCGCCGAAGGGTCGAAGTCGCGCAGGAGATGCATCAGCGCGCCAGCGTTCAGCCCCATGTAGCCCATTCCGCTATGGGTGTGGTAGACCACCTTCACGTTGTATCTGCGCGCCAGCTTCTGCCATCCCTCCAGCGCACGACGGACGTTATCCACCTCCTGCCAGTAGTCTCCTCTGGCGGGGTCGTACTGGAAATAGCCCAGCTTCAGCACACGAACTCCTGCCGCGTCCATTGCCCGCAACAGCGGTTCCGCATACGGCGTGGTCGGCGATAGCAGGTTGGTTTCACCCGTCACTGCCAGCACCGGCTGTCCTGCCTCTTCCAACCGTTTGGCGGCGGATGGCAGAGCCTTCTCCACGTTTTCGGGGTTCACCGGGTGTCCCCTGCGTACGGCGAGGTCCCAGCCCTCCGTGCCCAGACTTGCCCCCAGTGTTGCCAGTGCATCCACATCGTACTGCTGAAACATCTTGCTGAAAACGACGATGCGCATCGTGTGCCTCCTTTTCACTCCATCGGTAAGATCACCCTGCGTCCCAGAATGCGGGCAATCTGTCCTGCACGTCGGGCATCGGGTGGAGAGCCGAAGTCGTAGTTCTGGCGATCCATACTGCGTGCCCGTTCGATCGTGCGCATGGCGTCGTCCAGCATTCCCGCGCGCCATTGTGCACTGCTTAACACTACCAGCGCCCACGGGTCGGACGGCGCCTGCTGGACCGCCTTGCGTGCAAACTCCACCGCCTGCCGACGGTCGGTAGCACACAGCGAGCGCCCACACAGCACCCAGGCGTCATCGGGACGGATAAGCGAGGCGAGTTCGAAGTAACGCGCGGCATTCATCAGCGAGCCGACCGCCAGCGACTCGTATCCTTTCTGTGCCAGTGCCTGCCAGTTGAGCGGATTGCTGAGCAGGGCGTTGCGGAAATGCTCCTCCGCGCGCGGAAAATCCCGTGTCTCGGCGAAAGCCGCGGTTAGCAGGGTATCCAGAGCACCATCGTCGGGGGCCCTCTGCGTCTGCAGAGGCACCAACAGACGCAGTGCCTCTGGGGCTTTCATCTCGCGCAGAGCCACCTGCGCCCGCGCCATCGCGACCAGCGATTGTGCCTGTTCACCCGGCTCCAGTTTGTCCAGCGCATTGCGTGCCTCCTCCAGCCTGCCGCACAAAGCCAGTATCAGCGCGCGGTACGTTCCCAGCAGATCCTTATCGGCGCCGCGCCGCTCCGCCAGGTTGCACGCCCGCTCCGCATCCTGCCATCGTCCAGCCAGCAGGTAGCAACGCGCCGAAGCCAGAGCGTTGTCTGCGGTGTTGCCTGCCCGAAGATAGGTATCCGCCGCCTCTTCCAATCTGCCCAGTCGTGCCAGCGCAGAGGCTCGCTCCTGCGCTCCTGTCGCACCATTCAGCCGCAGTTCACCCGCCTTCAGGGCAGACTCCACCGCAGAACGCAACGAAGCAAAGCGCTTCTCTTCGTCGACCGTCTGGGCGAATGCTACCTGCAGATGCGCCCGCGCCAGCGTGGTCAGGGTCTCGGTAGAGGGAGCCAGCTTCGCCGCTTGCTCGGCACTTTGCAGAGCCTTCGTCCACTGCGATGCGCCCATCCACGCCTGCGCCAGCAGATGATGAGCCTCTGCGTCGTTCGGTAGCAAACGCACCGCCCGCCGAGCCATCCGGACAGCCTCTTCCCAGCGCTGAGCAGACAGGTGCTCGCGGACGCTATCTTTATAGAACGCACCACCCCGCGCCAGTCCGTTGTCCACGATATACCGCACGTCGGTGGAAGCCACACGGTCATTCAGGTCGATAGCCCGCACGGTCAGCACATGCTCGCCCTCGTTGACGGAGAGAGTATCCCACACCCAGGTATACGGGGTGCTGGTATCGGTAGCAACCACCGAGCCGTCCAGCAGGAACTCCACACGTTTCAGGGGTTCGCTGGAGGTCACCCGTATCTCGACCTCGTCTGATACCGTGCTGTCTGGCGGTGGGGTTACCGTCAGGCGTGGCGGATACCACAATGCACTGACCGCAACTATCCACATCAGCAGTTTCATCCTCACTCCTCCTTACTCCCAACAGGCTCTATTCCTACCTTCACCCGTGCAGTCCCGCCGTTGAACAGCAGGCTCAGCACCACCGCGGGAGCGGGCTGGGCGCCGGATATCCGGAAGGAAACTTCTGCCCTCTCCATTGGCCTGACCTTCGCCAGCACCACCGCTTCTTCGTCCTTAGACTCCGGCGTGAGGCGTAGCGCCTGCCACACCTGCGCCCCGGCGTTCACCACCTGCACGTCCAGCGTTTGCTCAGAGCGCTTCACCGTCACCACCACGTTCAACAGCGCTGAGGAGAGATTCGATAGCGCGTCGATCATCTGTTCCGCGCGCCGAGCTACCTCCCCCAGCCCGTAGGTGGACGACACTGCGCGCACACCGCTGACCAGAAACAGCATCCGATGCACGTTGCGCGCCGCCATGCGCACATCGTTGCGACGGAGCCTGGCGCGTGCCTGATACCAGTGGCTGTCTGTCTCGCGCATCAGCGCCGCCAGCCGGGATAGCACACCCTGTGATGTCCTGCTCTGCCATATTGACCGCCTGAGCGCAGCGGTCGTTTCATCTATCGCGTGAGTGGTCTCGATGAAGCGCAGTAACATGCCTGTCTGCTTCTCCAGCCACTCGGTGCGCTTCAGGGTACCGCCGGACCGTTGCACCAGCCCGTTGCGGCGTCCCACGGCAGACACCGTTCCATCACTCGCCAGCAACACTCGCTCCACGGCGTAGACTCCAGCGGGTAGTTCACCCTCCAGCGTCACTTTTGTCTTCTGGTCACCATCGTTCCACAGGGCGAGCGTCCACCTGCGCGACTCGCGTACCATCCCAGCACGCAGAGAGGGTGAACTGCTGGAGCAGGTCAGCGCCTCCGCCTGTTCCCAGCCCGCCCATTCTGTTAGTGTCCTGGTGGCATCGGAAGGTTCCGCAAGCCCTACCAGCTGATGCAGAGGCATGACGGCACTCTCTGCACGTTGAAGCGACCAGATGACCCGCTCCTCACCCTGAGCGCAGGCTACCTGTGCGCAGAGCATAGCAAATAACAGATACAGTGCGCCACGTCTCATCCCTGTTCCCCCTCCTCCGAAAGCACCCGGCGCAGGCGTCGGTCGAACTCATCGCGAGGCAGTAATACCCGCCTCCCACAATGCAGACACACCAGCCCCACATCTGCCCCAAGACGAACCACCTGCCACCGATTGGTGCCGCAGGCATGAGGCTTCCGCAGGATTACCGTATCCCCCACTTTCACCGGCAGGATTCCCATCTGCGCTGTCCAAATCTCCCATTGTGTTCGAAGTACTCGGCAAGTGAGGACTCACCGTATGGAGATACGCGCTCCCCACCCCAGCGAGCTGGATGAGATGCTGGAGCTGATGTGCCGCGCTTTTGACCTGGACGTCGAACTGGCACGCGATATATTTTACTCCGACCCCTTTTTTGACCTGCTACATCGGCGGGTGGTGGTCGAGCGGGGTAAGGTCATCTCCTGCCTGACGGTGGTTCCGGGCACGTTTGCACTGGGAGATGCCCGTATACCCATTGCCGGTATCGCCGGGGTAGCGACCGATGAAGCATTTCGTCGTCGCGGATACGCGGGCGCCCTGCTTCGCGACACCATCCGATGGCTGTACGAGAACAGGTCGCCTCTGTCCATGCTCTATCCCTTCTCGGCGCGCTACTATCGCAAGTTTGGCTGGGAAATCGCCTCGGTGGAGTGGACTTGCGAGATACCGTCTGCCCTCCTGCCTCCATACTCGGAGAGCCGATTCGTGCGCCCGTACCACGCGGGAGATATCGAACACCTGCGTCGTCTGCATGATATCCACCTGCACAACACACCAGGTAGTTTCGAGCGCGAGCCTGCCCGCTGGCAATGGATTCTGCGCCAGAAGTATCAGGTGGTGGTCGCCGATTTTCACGGCAACGTGGAAGGCTATATGATTTACGATGTGCAAACGGGACGCAATCGTGTAGAAGTTCGTGATTTTATCTTTATCACTTCACGCGCACAGCGGGCATTGACAGGCTATCTCTCCAGCGGTAACCTGGCAGAGACCATCGGCGTCTATGCGCCCGTGTATCGCGTCCAGCAGTGGACAACCTGGCTGACCGACAACAACGACCAACTGCTCCAGCAGGTGCAGGGGGCACTGCGCCCAACGTACATGTTGCGCATTATCCACCTGCCCACCCTGATCGAGCGCCTGCGTCCTCATTGGCGCCGGTGGCAAGGAGCGGTGCGCATCGTAGTGGACGATAGTTTCGTGCCGGGCGGGAAACAGCAGGTCATTCTGACGGGTGACGAAAATGCCAAACCGGCGAAGGTGTCGGACTGGGCGGGCGGAAGCGTGCAGGTCTGGAGCCAGATAGTGGGAGGCTACCTTACCCCATCCGAAGCCTTCTCCGCCGGACTGATCACCGTCTCGCAACCCGCCGTGGCGGAGGTACTGGATGATCTCTTCCCCAAGTACCACCCATTCACCACGTTAGCCGAGCGGTTCTGAACCGGCTACTCATCCAGCATATCGCGCCCGCTGTCGGGAAGCGCCTGATGCCCTCTGATCTGCACGTAAAAGCCGTACAGTAAGAAGGGCACGCTCATGATACCCGCGATATGAGTCAGCCAGTTGGCAAACTGCGCCAGCAGAAGAACCACTTTGCCCGCCACGAAGGCTGTCAGAAGAATCAGCCCGATGGTCAGGTAGGCATTCAGCCCCTTCATCTCCGTTCCTCCCTATCCCGCGTTCAGAATCTTCTGACACCCGCCTGAGATGAAAGTTTCGCAGGATATTAGTCGGCGAGAGCCATCGGGGTGCGGACAACGGTCTGGCAAAGCGCATGGGCAGACTTCACAATGTGCTCGGACGAGAGCCCAACTTCTCTGCGCAGGATATCCATCGAGCCGTGTTCGATGAACCGGTCGGGCACGCCGAGGTGTTGCACCTGCACATCGGTGACGCCTTCGTGCGCGAGCAGTTCCAGCACTGCCGAGCCAAACCCACCGCACACCGTGTTCTCTTCCACCAGCACGAAACGGGGCACGCGCCTCGCGTAATGCAGGATGGTCTCCCGGTCGAGCGGTTTGACGAAGCGTGCGTTCACCAGCGCCGCGTGGATGCCTCCCTGCTCCAGCTGCTGAACCGCTGCAAACGCCGTCGCTACCATCGAACCGACCGCGAAAATCGCCACGTCGGTGCCGTCACGAATCACCTCGGCTTTGCCCAGCTCGATAGGGCTTTCGGGCACACCCCAGTCGATGGCGGGCACGGCACCTCTCGGGTAGCGCAGGGCGATCGGTCCGTTGTAGGCAACCGCAAACCGGAGCATCGCGCGCAACTCTTCGCCATCCTTGGGCGCCATCAGCACCACGTTCGGGATAAGGCGGAGATACGAAAGGTCAAACACGCCGTGATGCGTGGCTCCGTCATCGCCGACCAGCCCTCCGCGGTCCATCGCCAGCACCACGTGCAGATTCTGTATAGCCACATCGTGCAGAACCTGGTCAAAAGCGCGTTGCAGGAAAGTGGAATATATCGCGGCGACGGGGATCATGCCCTCCGCTGCCAGTCCCGCGGCGAAGGTCACCGCATGTTGCTCGGCAATACCCACATCGAAGTAACGGTCGGGGAACCTTTCCTGCAGTTTCGCCAGCCCGGTTCCATCTGGCATGGCGGCGGTGATGCCCACCACCTTCGGGTTCTCTTCGGCGATACGCACCAGCTCATCGGCAAAGACCTGGGTGTAGCTTTCCCCGCTCGCCTTCTTTTCCATCTTGCCGTCCTGAATGCAGAACGGCGTGACACCATGGTAGCGTCGGGCGTCCGCTTCGGAATATTCGTAGCCCTTGCCCTTCACGGTGATGACGTGAATCAGCACGGGTCCCTTCAGGTCCTTCGCGTGCGAGAATACCTCAATCAGCAGGTCGATATCATGTCCGTCGAGCGGACCGATATACTCGAAGCCCATCTCTTCGAAAATGGCGCCGGTGTTTTCGGGAGCAATGATGTGCGTGATACCGTGTTTGAGACCTCGGGCGTGCTTGGCGAGCACTCGTGCCCTGCCGGGTAGTCCCTCCAGCACTTCCTTCGCGCGGTGTTCCACGCGCTGGTACCAGGGTTGCGCCCGCAGGCGGGACAGGAAGGTTGCCAGCGCGCCCACGTTCTCGGCGATGGACATCTCGTTATCGTTCAAGACGACCGTAATGTCGGTCTTTGCCTCCGCTGCGTTGTTCAACGCCTCCAGCGCCATGCCCGCGGTGAGCGCGGCATCGCCCACAACTGCCACCACGCGTTCATCACTGCCGCGCAGGTCGCGCGCTTTGGCGAAGCCCAGTGCCGCCGAGATCGCCGTGCCCGCGTGTCCTGCTCCCCATACATCGTATTCACTCTCCTCGCGGCGCAGAAAGCCGCTGATACCACCGTGTTGCCTCAGCGTGCCGAACCGCTCCAGCCTGCCCGTCAAAAGCTTGTGTGGATAAGCCTGGTGCCCGGTGTCCCAGATAATCTTGTCGTGGGGCATGTTCCAGACGTAGTGCATAGCGATGGTCAGCTCCACCGTGCCCAGGTTGGAAGCCAGGTGTCCACCAGTGCGCGAGAGGGTTTCGATGATGGTTTCGCGAATTTCTGCCGCTACCTGCTGAAGCTGCTCCCGACTGAGCGACTTCAGGTCGGCGGGTGAACGAACGGTTTCGAGCAGACGCACACCCGATCTCCTTTTCTGAGGGATTTGCTGATTCGACTAACAGTGTACCTCACCGGAAACCTGCTGTCAATCTGCCGGGCGGGTATAGCGGAGCGAGCCTAACTGACAGCCGCCTTGTTCAGGCGCTTTTTCTCGTACATGTCCTGGTCGGCAAGCAGGAGCAGGCTGGGGTCACCATCGGTCACGGTCGCCACGCCAATGGTCAATCGCAGTGGGAAAGGCAGACCCAGTTGCTCGGTCGCCTGCTGGATACTGTTCTGCAGGCGTTGCGCCACCAACCGAGCGCCGTTCTTATCGGTATCGGGCAGAAGCACCACAAACTCGTCACCGCCGAAGCGCGCAGGAACGTCGCCACTGCGCACCTGTTGCAGAGCCTGCCCCACGACCTGCAACACCAGATCGCCCACCTCGTGTCCGCAGGTGTCGTTGATGCGCTTGAACTCATCCACATCCATGAGCAGGAGCGACACGGGGCGCGGGTGTCGCTGGGCGTTGCTCAACACCTGGCGGTAGGCGATTTCAAAATACAGACGGTTGAACACACCGGTCAGCGGATCCTGGTAGACCCTCTGCAGAAGCTCTGTCTGGGTTTCCAGCACATCCAGCGAGCTCGCAATCATGCCAACGGTGATGCGCAACCATTCGATGTCGTCCGCGCTGAACTCTTGCCCAGATTGGTCACGCCAGAGGAAGACGCATCCTTTCAGTACGTCGCGCACGACCATTCCATCGGCAACGCAGTGGTATCCGCGTTTCTGTACCGAAGCCTGAACGGCTTGCATCCAGACTTCCATGCCCTCCCCTGGCGAAGGCATGTCCCACATCTGCTGATACAACCACGAAGGAACATTGCCGACGGTGAAGCGGTGCCACGAGTTGTTCCAGGAGGAAAACCACAGCAGGGCACAGCCTCTCGCGCCCATCAGCTCCGCGAGGCGTCGCAGTGAACTCTCCACCACTACCCGATATGCCTGCTTACTGGGGTCTTCCGCAGGCAGTCCGATAGGCGTACTGTTCGTCTGCAGAAGCGCCAGAGCCAGCTTCGCGAAGCGCGGAAGCAGTCGGCGGTGTACGGGGCGCGCCTCTTCCACCTGTACCGCAGTGAACACCTGCAGAAGTGGATACCCCGCACAGGCAACCGCATAGGTCCGCCCGAGTACCTGCACTGTGGCAGGAAGAGGTTGCCCGCAGTGGGTAATTGCCTGTTGCAAAGAGTGCATGATTTCCACGTTGACCTGGCGCAGAATCAGAGTGTACACCCTGTGCTCATGCTCGACCCAGATGGCTCCAGCGCCAGAGTGCAGCGCCGCAAGCATCGTGTCTGCCAGTTGCTCCAGCGCGTTGGCTGTGGAACGAGGCAGAGATGCCAGACGCGGAGACGCCGCTAACTGTACACGCTCAGCCGATGTCGTCGGAATACCATCCCCGGCAATCATGTGCTGGTACCTCCAGGAACGCCGTAAAGCGCATCCTCCTCCTGATGGGTGGCTAACCATGCCACGATCACGTCGCGATGAAAGCGCCAGTGCCTGCCTACCTTGCGTCCCGGCAGTTTGCCCTGTTCTGCGAGCCTGTACACCGTGTGTACCGAGATGCGCAAATAGTCTGCGAGCTCACGCACGCTCATCACTTCAGGGTTCGCAGATTGTTCGTCTCGTTTTCGCACTGGTTCCTCGGCTCTTCGCATTGGCTTGCGGATATTTGCTGTTATTATCATCGGCAAGCTTCGCAGATTTCTTCAGGGTTGTTTCTGCAGTAGTGATTCTGCGGGCGCAGAGCGAAAAGATTCTCTGCCATGCAGGTCACTTTGATACAGGCACACCCGCAGGTCGTACCGAGCCTGTGGCGGATGGCTCACGCTCTGTTGCGCTATCTGCCCGTCCCGTGCGAACTGCGCTATATCAGCGAAACGCCACCTGCGATTTTGCGCCGTCACGTGCCGGAGGCGGTAGCGCACGCCTGGTACGTTCTGCATACCAGTCGGTATCTGCAACGGATGGCACGGCGTCATCCGCCCGGCGAGGTCATCCATCTGATAGACCACAGCGAGGCGTTCCTACTGCCTGCACTCAAGGCGAGGTTAAAGGTGACTTACTGCCACGACCTCATCCCGCTGGTGGAGGATAGCCTCTACCGACATCCGCTCAGCCGGTGGGCTGGACGCTGGCTCTACCGGCGCACCGTCCGCCATCTGGCGTCGGCGGACGGATTGATTGCGTGCAGCGAATCGACCGCGCGGGATGTCCAGCGCCTGCTGGGGATAGCGGCTGAAAAACTGCGGGTCGTACATCCGGGAGTGGACGCAGACTTTTTCGTGCCCCTGCCTGAGGCAATCCGTCAGGAGCACAGACAAGTGTTCGGTCTGCGCTCGCAGGAGGTGGCGGTGTTGCACGTCGGCTCGAATGCGCCGTACAAAAACGTGGCTACTATCCTCTACACACTGGCGCATCTGCGCGAGAGAGGTATACAGGTGCGCTGGATCAAAGCGGGAGATCCCCTGCCTGCATCCCTGCGCCAGCTGGCGCAACAGCTGGGCATCAGCGACCGAATACAGTACGAACTGCACGTCGACGACGAGCGTCTGCGCGAGCTGTATCAGGTATGCGATGTCCTGCTCTTCCCCTCTCTGCGCGAAGGGTTCGGGCTACCGGTGCTCGAGTCGCTGGCATGTGGCACGCCCGCCGTGATTGCCAATACACCCGCGCTGAACGAGTGGGCAGGAGAGATATGCCTGTCCGCCCCTCCGCGCGACGCGCTGGCTCTTTCCGAGAAAGTAGAGCAAGCCGTGCAGGAGAGCTGCTCTGCCGGTTTCCGCAGCCGTCTGCGTGAGTTTGCCGTGCAGTACGACTGGCGCCGGATCGCCTCTCGGATTGTGGAGGCGTACCGTCAATGGAGCGCATGATGCGGGTGCTGTATGTCAATCAATGGCAGGGGCTTGGCGGGGCGGAGATCAGCCTGCTCCGGGTGATGGAGGCTCTGCCGCGTGAGCAGGTTCAGACTCTGCTGGCGTGTCCGCCGGGCGCACTGGCACGAGAAGCTCAGGCGATGGGGGTGGAAGTGGTTCCCGTACAGTTCCCTCCCCTGCGCCGCGGAGGCAGGCTCTCTCCGGAAGACAGGCAACGTCTTACTGAAGCCATCGCCCGAAGCGACCTCGTTCACGCCTACTCGGCGCGTGCCGGATGGCTGGCAGGCAATCTTTGCCGACAGATCGGTGTGCCCGTGGTCTGGTCGGTTCACGACCTGTTTCCGTTTGCCTGGCAGAGGGCGTGGCTGCGCATTGTTGCCCGGCGATACGTGGATGTGGTGGTCGCTTACTCCGGACCTCTTCGAGACCAGTTTGGTAGAAGTCTCAGACATAAACTGCATCTGATACCGCATGGTGTGGATGTACACCGGTTCGCGCCCCTCGACTCCTCCCAACGCGCCGAGGTGCGTCAGGAGGCAAATACGCCGCATGATGTTCCGGTGGTACTGCATGTAGGCAGGGTGATGCCGTTCAAGGGTCAGCACCTTTTCTTGCAGATGGCGCACAGACTGGTGCGCGAAGGCTCGTGCGACGCGGTGTTCTGGCTATGCGGCGATGATAGCATGGGCGATAGCCAGTACGCCCGGCGCGTGAGAGAGATGTCGGAAGGGTTATCTACTGTGCGCTGGCTGGGCTTCAGGCGTGACATCGCCCGGATTATTGCCGCCGCCGACGTGCTGGTGCACTGCAGTACCCGTCCGGAGCCGTTCGGGCTGGTGGTGCTGGAGGCGATGGCTTGCGGGACGGCAGTGGTATCGGCAAATGCGGGCGCACCGACCGAGATAATCCAGCACGGACACACCGGACTGCTGACGCCGCCCAATAAGGTGCAGGCGATGGCACATGCGGTGCGAAATCTGCTGGCAGACGCCGATCTGCGCCGTCGGATGACTTCAACCGCTCGCCAGCTGGTCTGCGAGCGCTATACGCTCTCCCGGCATGTGGAAAGTCTGATGGCGCTCTATCGGAGCCTACTGTAGGTTGCTCTGCCAGCGTTCGAAGTGTTCGCGGGCGATGCGCTCCCATCCCTGACGCACCAGATTCAGCCCGAACATATACAGCTCAAACCGTTCCGACAGCCTCCGGAACAGCGGAGCCTCCTGCTTCCACTCGCCCTCTTCAAAGGTGGAGACGATGTAGTAGGACTTCTTACCCTGCTGAACGTAGTCGACGAGCGCATCTTTGCTCAGTGCGTGGCGCAGACGGGGCATCGCCTCGGGATACACGCCCGACCAGAACAGGGTAAAATCGCCGATGTGCCGGTGCACTTCTCGCTCGCGGGAGAAGGAGGTGGCGTTCAGAAGCATATCGCCTTCTGCCAGCATTTCGGCGACCTCGCGCAGAGGTCTACCGCGGGCGTCGCGAATACGGTACACATTATCCATGTGGGTGAACTCGGTCAGCAAGTTCACCATGTAGCGCAGAACGTCGGGCTGGTATTCCTGCAGGACGCGGGTAAACGCCTGCTCTACCAGCATACCGAACAGCTGCCGCAGTGGATGAGCCTCCGAAATTGCCTGTGGCATGGTCTTTCCCTCCAGCCTGTGCGCACAGGGAAATCTTGCCACATCTTTCCTCTTCTATTATACTAAGACCGGTCAGGGGAGAGTTTCGTTCCCCGCGATGCCTCGGGAGGCACAGGAAGATGTCTCGCAACGGAAAAGCCGACGACCAGCGTGCGCTCGACATGCCCGCATGGATGATTGCGCTGGTGATTGGGGTCATGTTGTTGATAGCCATTGTGGCGTTCTGGCACAGCGCGAAGAGCTCTTATGAGTCCCTCCCACGCAACCAGTCTTCGGTCGCGCAATAGGTAACAGGGTGCTCCTGCCAGCGCGGGAGCACCCCAACGTAATGCTTACCGCGGTGGCGGCTGTTCCGGCGCTATGGTGGCGTTTGCTCCTTTCCCCTTCATTGGACCCGTGTAGTATCCGGGCGCAGAGGGTTCAGGCAAGGGTCTGGGACGCGTGTTCACCCAGTACGCCACTGCCGCCAGCGCCACCAGCACCAGAATGATAATGGGAAGGTGCCTTTTCACCTTCGTACCCCCGCCATGCGAAAGAGCTACTTATCGATCGCGTAGTAGCGCTTGTACCAGCATCCGCTGGCGTCCTGCAGGAGGTAGCGCTCGGAGTTGCGCGCGATCCATTTGGCATGACCGTCCACGAAGATGTGGGTACCTCCGCCCTGGTGCGAGTCGGCGGATTCACAGCCCATCGTGGTGCCGAACGCCGGAAAGCCGTGACCGGCCCGAAGCGACAACAGTCCGGTCATTCCGTCGGTAACGATGACGCTTTCCGCCGGGCGGTTTACCTCGGCGAGGTTCATCACCTTCCAGCGCACATCGCTACCGGCGAAATAGTAGTATGGGTCCTCCTGCGTGCAATTGCCTCCCTGCACGCCAAAGCCGATACCGTAGTGCGCATGGTACAGGCGAATAGGTACCCAGGCATCCAGCGCGCCGGGTCCGTCGCAGTCGGGCATGTGCGCCATCTTCTTCCAGCGTTCTTCACTGAAAGAGGGACAGCGCATCAAGCCGTTGGGCGGAACACCGACAAAGGTGTTGCTTGCCGGCCGCGTGGGCGCACCGTTCTTGATGTAGGGTTGCAGGTTCTGCACCCAGCTCACCAGGTCATCACGAAGTTCGTTACGCTCCAGTCCGCTCGGTACGAACCAGGGGATGAGCGTCTCGTCGTAGTCCTGCCCATACATCTGATGTGCCGTGCCGATCTGCTTGGCATTGCTCAGACAGGTGGTCGCACGTGCCTTCTCACGTGCCTGCGAGAACACGGGGAACAGGATCGCTGCCAGTATCGCGATGATCGCGATCACGACGAGCAGCTCGATCAGGGTGAAGCCTTCCCGCTTCAGCGTCTTCATTTGTTCGTTACCCCCTTCAGGTTAGGAATTGAAGTTGACTATGATGCAACCGTCAGAGACGTGTGCACCCGCTCGCGATATGGCACTGCTTCTACCCTGTCCACATCTGCAAAATCGTAGCCAAAGATACCTACTATCATATTTATCCTCTAAACACTTGTCAAGTACCTTCGGCAGAGATTCGATGAAAGTTTCGCAAGAAACCCGTACTTCACCCGGAGAATCTCCGTTCGAACCATGCTTCAAGAGGAATGGAGCGTTCGTGGCGAACTGAATCACAGGCTCGTATTACGGAGGTACAGCAATGAAACCATGTTTCAACACCATCACCTGCGGGGCAGATAAGCCTCTGGAGGCGACGCTCGACCTGCTGGGTAAGTACGGTTACGCAGGAGTGGAGATCGAATCGGGACGAATCGACGACTACCTCACCCGCCATTCGTTGAGCGACCTCAAGCGTCAGCTGGCGAAGAACCGCCTGCAGGTCGCGGCGATTATGGCGTTCCCGTTCTTTGCCTTCGACCTCGCCCAGCAGGAGGAGCAGTTACGCCGGCTTGACCACTACGCGCGCATCGCCCGACAGCTGGACAGCAATACTCTGCTATGCTTCACCGCGGATGCCCCTCCGCCGGGAATGGGAATTGCCGAGGCGATAGAACGTGCGGGCAAGTCCGCCCAGCGCTACGGCGAGGTGAGCGGACAATACGAGGTGAGGTGCGCGCTGGAGCCTATCGGCGGAGCCCCCTTCATGCCGGGTCCCCGACAGGCGCTGGCGGTGGTGGGCGCATCCACGAGCCGCTACGTGGGCATCATGATGGACACCTTCCACTACTACAAATCGGGGGTGCCGCTGGAGGAGATACGACGGCTGCCGCGCGAACAGTTGCTCATCGTGCACGTAAACGACTGCATCGACCTGCCACGCGAGCAGCTGAACGACAGTCACCGTGTGTATCCCGGGCACGGCGTTATCCCCCTCGTGGAGGAGTTCCGCATCCTGAAGAATGAGGTGGGCTATAAAGGGTTCCTGAGCATCGAAATTTTCAACCGTGACTACTGGGCGGATTCGCATGAGAACGTCATTCGCAACGCGAAGATCGCCCTCGACTCGGTGCTGGCAAAGGTCTGACGAAGGGAGAAGAACCAATGGAGAAAGTGCGACTCGGATACGTAGGCGCCGGTTTCGTGGCGCAGGCGGTACACCTGCCCAACTTCACTGCCCTGCCCGACTGCGAGGTGGTGGCGCTGGCAGAATTGCGTCCGCAGCTCGCTCAGAAAGTGGCGCAACGGTTTGGCATCCCGCGCGTGTACACCAGCCACAGCGAACTGCTGCTTGACCCCGACATCGACGCGGTCGCCGTTTCGGCACACTTTGTGCATCAGGCGCAGGTGGCAGAGGATGCCCTTCGCGCGGGCAAGCCGGTGTTCATGGAGAAGCCCATGGCGCTGACGGTGGAACGCGCAGAACGTATGTTGCAGGCAGGTCGCGAAGGTGGTGGTCGGCTGATGGTGGCGTATATGAAGCGCTACGATGCGGGCATCGAAATGGCGAAACAGCTGATCGACGGCTACCGCCAGAGCGACGAGCTGGGCAGGCTGTTCTACCTGCGCGCCAGATGCTTCCTGGGCAACTGGACGGCAGGCAACTCGGGCACATTCGTCACCACCGACGAACCCTATCCGCCCGCTTCGCCCGAGGCGCCCGACTGGCTGCCGGAGCCGTACCGCGACCGTTACACCAGTTACCTGCAGGTGTACTGCCACAATGTGAACCTCGCCCGCTACCTGCTGAACTGCGGTGAGGACTGGGAGGTTATCAGCGCAGATATCGATAACGACGGTTTGACCGGTATAGCGGTACTGCGCATGGGCGGGGTGCGGGTCAGTCTGGAAACCGGCGGACTTGCCGCGCACAAATGGGACGAGGACACGCAGGCATACTTCCAGCGGGGATGGGTAAAAGCGACTTCGCCGTCACTGCTCCTGCGCAACGCCTGCGCGGAGGTAGAAATCTACCGGGCAGGTGAACAGCCGGAGTATCGGCGCCCCTTCCCGAAGGAAGGCTGGAGCTGGGCGTTCCAGCGGGAGGCAGAACACTTCATCCACTGCGTGCGCATGGGCGAGCCGTTCCGCTCCTCGGGAGAAGACGCCCTGCAGGACATACGCCTCATCGAAGCGATTTACCGGAAGTGGCTTGGCATCTGACCGTTACGAAACGGTACACACAGCCCCTTTACTGCAAACGGTAGAGGGGCTTTTTCGCTGTTTGGCTCCCGGCATTTTTCGTGGCACAATATATGCAGGAAGGAGGGAACTTCGCGTGCGCATTGACGTTCTAATACAACGGGAGCCTGATACTGCAGACCTGCCCCTGCCCCAGTATGCCACGCCCGGGTCGGCGGGGGCAGACCTCTATGCCGCGGTGGACGAGCCCGTGGTGCTTCAGCCGGGGGAACGGCGACGGATCAGTACCGGCATCCGCATCGCTCTGCCGCCGGGCTACGAGGCGCAGATTCGCCCGCGCAGTGGGCTGGCTGACCGGTTCGGATTGAGCATGGTCAACACGCCGGGCACCATCGACAGCGACTATCGCGGGGTGGTTCAGGTGATTCTGATCAATCTGGGACAGGAGCCGGTGACCATCCGGCGTGGCGATCGGATTGCGCAGATGGTGATCGCTCCGGTGGTGCATGCAGTGTGGCAGGAAGTCGCCCAGCTCCCCGCAACCGAGCGCGCAGAGGGCGGGTTCGGCAGTACAGGCATCTTACAAGAGGAGTAGCAGGGAGAGAGCAATGAAGTTCTGTGACCATTGTCTTGCACCGCTCAGCCAGGACGCCACCCATTGTCCGGAGTGCGGATTGCCGGTGACCTCCGGCACGGACGACCCGTTGTTGATTGCCGAGGAGGAACGGCTGGTGAACCCGCGCCTCGCCCACGCCAACCTGTTGCGCATGAGAGGGCAATGGGAAGAGGCGATGCGGGCGTGCTCCGAGGTTCTGCGCCAGTTTCCCAGCAACGTGCACGCCCACGCGCTGATGGGCGACATCTACCGCGACCAGGGCAATCTGGAAGAAGCGGCGCAATGGTACCGGCTCGCACTGGAGCTGGCGCCTGATAGCGCCGTAGACCGTCGTCGGCTAGAACAGGTACAGCAGGAGCTGGAACTCCGCCAACAGGCGCAGAGCCACAGCCAGGAGGTAGAGCACCTGCAGAAACAGGCGCGTTTCCTGCGCGTGTTCAGCGCGTCGGTGCTTGGTCTCGCCGTGATTGTGGCGATAGGTATCACCTGGGCGTTCCAGAGTCGTATCGCGGGACAGGGTGCCCCATCCGCGCTGAGCATCACCACCTCACGCCTGCCTGTTGAAGTCTCCAGCACGCCTGTGCTTCCATCGCCTGCGAGCAAGCAAGAGGAGCCACCGTCCCCACCACCGCAGGAGACCTCACCCGCCTCCGACACACACGCTGTGAAACCGAAAGGCGAGGTTCTGCCTCGCACCGAGGATGACCTGCTGGCAGAGCGGGTGAAGGGGTGGCTGAGCACGCACGGTATGCGCCCGAACATTCTGTCTATCACCACCGATCCTATAGGCGGTCATCTGCTGGTCACATTTGGCTACACGACCGAAACCGACAGGGATACGCTGTACCGCACAGCATGGCTATCCGCCGCCGCGGCATTCGCCCTTCAGTCGGACCTTCAAACGGTGCGCGTGCGGTGCCTGGTGCCGGTCAACGCACCGGGCGCGGAAAAGGTGATGGTGCTGGGTTTCGCCGCCGAGGTTGCCCGCAAGACCATGCCCACGGAGCCGGTCAGCACCCCGGCTAAAGACATTCCGGCGTTTTTCCAGAACATGTACGTTAACCCATCCGTGCACTTTGCACCCGAAGGCTAAACCGCGCGGGCGTCACACAGGGAAAGCAGACCGCCGGTAATCTGCCAGCCGTCAGCGTACTGGAACTCCAGACGCCCCACCCATCGCGCATGTGCGCCCGCCTGGGCAATGGTCACATGCCCCTCGCGCAGGGGCTGTTCCAGCAGGGAGTGACTGTGCCCGCCGATGATCAGGTCGATCGACGGGCACGTTTTTGCTAACTGCACATCCTTTGTCAGCCCGATGTGCGTGAGGGCAATCAGCAAATCCACCCGCGGGCGCAGTTCTTCCGCGAGCTCGCACCCGCGCGTGATGGGGTCGTCGAACACGTATGCGCTCACGTGCTGGCTGAGCATCCGCTCGGTAATCATCGGCACGCTCAGCCCAATAATACCCACTTTGCCGACAGGGCTATCGAGCAGAAGATAAGGCTGGACGGGCAGTCGGGCATCCCCGCGAGCGCGCACGTTGGCGCACAGCACCGGAAAGCGCGCCCGGCTGAGCTTGGCGTTGAAGCCCATCTCGGTGAAGTGGAACTCGCGGTTGCCCATTACCATGGCGTTGTAGCCGAGGTCAGACAGCAGGTCGAGAATGGGTTCGCCCGTCGGGTTGAAGGTCACGTTGCCCGCGCCGACGGCATCTCCGGCATCCAGCAACAGGCAGGGGTTTTGCTCTCGCTCCCGCTCTACAATCTCCCGGAGGCGCGTCGCGCGCTCTTCGCGCAGGCGATTGTGCAGGTCATTCGTGTGGAGGATAACCAGCGTGCTCACGAACTGCTACCCGCCTCCTGTCGCCCGCGCAGGTACGACTCTATCGCCTGCTCCCACCTGCCCTGCGCTTTCAGCAGCCACTCGCACACCTCGCGTACCGCACCGTTGCCCCCGGAGGCGCGAGTGGTGTAGTGCGCCCGCGCTTTCACTTCAGGTACGGCGTTTGCCACCGCCACACGCACTCCTACGGCTTCGAAGGCGGGCAGGTCGTTCAGGTCGTCCGCCACGTAAAGCAGTTCCTCCGGCTTCTCCTGCCATTGCTGACGGAGCTTCTCAATCTGCGTCTTCTTATCGCGCACGCCCTGATAGCACTCCGCCACCTTCAGCTCCGCCGCCCTGCGAGTCAACGCCTCCGACACGCGCCCGGAGAGTATCACCACCCGCAAGCCAGCATGGCGCAAAAGCTCCATGCCCAGCCCATCGGCGACGTGGAAGCGTTTAATTTCCCGTCCCGTCGGGTCGTAGTAGATACCGCCATCGGTCAGCACGCCGTCCACGTCCAGAATCACCGTCTTCACCGCCTGCAATCGCGCGGTCAGGTCGTCCAGTTCCAGCATGGCTATACAATCCCCATGCGCAGAAGGTCTTTCAGCATCAGCATTCCCACCGGTTTGCGCTGTTCATCCAGCACGGGCATCTCGCCGATTTTGGCAGGCAGACTTTCGAACAGGTGCAGAGCCTCGATAGCCAGCGGATTACCCTCCACCACATAGGGCGTGCGGGTCATCAGCTCCTCGGCGGGGCGGTCGAGGTTCGCCACGTCCTTCAGCAGATGCCTGCGGATGTCGCCGTCCGTGATGATGCCGGCGAGACTGCCGTCGTCGTTCACGATACATGCTGCGCCTGCGTTCGCCCGGGTGATGGCAAACAGCACATCGCGCAGAGGGCGCGACCGGTGCACTACCGCCACGTTGTCGCCCGTTCGCATCACATCGTGCACACGCAGGAGTAACCGCCTGCCCAGCGTACCTGCCGGATGGAACACCGCAAAGTCTTCGGGGGTAAAGCGCCTCTCCTGCATCACGCTGATTGCCAGCGCATCGCCCATCGCTAGCATCACGGTGGTGCTGGCAGTAGGAGCGAGATTGTAGGGGCAAGCCTCCCGCTCGACCGAAACATCGATGACCACATCCGCCGCCTGCGCCAGCGTCGATTCAACTCGCCCCACCATCGCAATCAGCTTCACGCCGATGCGCTTCAGCGCAGGCAGGATCGCCAGCAGTTCATCGGTCTCGCCACTGGTGGAGAGTGCAAGCACCACATCCTCGGCGGTGACCATCCCCAGGTCGCCGTGTACCCCCTCTGCGGGGTGCAGGAAGAAGCTGGGCGTGCCCGTGCTGGCGAAGGTCGCGGCGACTTTGCGGGCAATCGCCCCCGATTTGCCCATGCCGGTGGTCACCACTCTGCCCTTGCAGGACAGAATCATCTGCACCGCCTTCACGAATCGCTCGTCGAGGCGGTCGATCAGGCGCAGGATGCTCTGCGCCTCGGTCTGGAGTACCTCTCGGGCTGTTTCAATCATCTCACCGGTTATTATATCAGGAAGCGGTCGGCGATGGCTACAAGGAATACGCGCCGGTGGTCACGAACTCGTGCACCGGGGGTGATGACCATGCAAGCAGTGGTTCAGGAACTGCTATCCCGACGGGTGGTGGGTATTCTTCGGTTGCCGCAGTCTGAGCTGGCGCTTCGGGCGCTGGAGACGGCGATTGAACACGGTCTACGCGCCGTCGAGGTGACGATGACCACGCCCAACGCGCTGGAGATACTGCGCGAGGCGCGCCGCCGATGGGAGAACACTGCGCTGGTAGGAGCGGGCACGGTGCTGGACGCGATAACGACCCAGGAGGTCATAGAGGCAGGAGCGCAGTTCGTGGTGTCGCCGATACTGGACGAGGGGATGGTGGAAACCGCGCTGAAGCATGAGGTACCGCCTGTTCCGGGCGTCTTCAGCCCCAGCGAAATCTATCGGGCGTGGAAGATGGGTGCGCCGATTGTGAAGATATTCCCCGCAGTGACGCTGGGACCGGCGTTCTTCCGCGAGGTGAAGGCGCCCCTGCCGCAGATACCGCTGATGGCGGTGGGCGGGTTGAACGCCCACAACGCTGCCGAATATCTGCATGCGGGCGCAGACATGGTGGGCGTGGGCGGTGCACTGTTTCCGAAGGCGGCGATCCTGGCAGGCGAGTTCGAAGGGGTCGCGCAGACCGCCGAATCACTGGCAACGCTGGCGCACCTGCACATCGAGCGCACGTGATACACAACGCCCTGCGCGGGGTATCATAGGGCTGAGGTGAGGCGTATGGCAGTCTCTCAGACCAAAAGTGTAATTCGCTATCCAGAGTCGGATGGGAAACCGATGGCAGAAACGCCGGAACATCTCGAGGCGATGTTATATCTCATCGGTGCGCTTCAGGCGTACTTCGCGCAACGCGCCGATGTGTACGTGGCGGGCAACCAGTTCATGTACTGGATCGAGGGCAACCCCACTCAGCGCGTGGCGCCCGATGTGTATGTGGTCTTCGGGGTGCCCAAACGCCCCTATCGCCCCACATGGAAGGTGTGGGAAGAGGGCAAGGCGCCCGACGTTATCTTCGAGTTGACCTCGCGCTCCACTGCTGGCGAGGACCTCGGCAGGAAATACCGGCTGTATCAGCGGCTGGGTGTCAAGGAGTACATCCTGATCGACGTGACGCGCGAATACCTGATCGAGCCGGTCATCCTGCACCGCCTGCAGGGACGAGAGTTCGTGACCATACCCAACGAACGCCCGAGCGACCGCGAGTGGCGCGTCCTCAGCGAACAGCTGGGGCTTTATGTGGTCGTGCGCGCGGAGGATGACGGCTACCATGTGCGGTTGTACGACCCACAGTCGGATGAATACCTGCCGACTTTCGTAGAGGCACAGGTGCGCCTGCGCGAGCTGGAAGAGGAACTGCGTCGGCTGAAGGGGAACAACTCGGCGTAAGAGCAACGGAGGGGAACCTGAATGACCTATCGAGGCGTTGTGGTGGCGCGGAATGGCGCGGTTGCGACTTCCCAACCGCTGGCGACGGCGGTGGGGTTGCATGTGCTTCAACAGGGTGGTAACTTCGTGGACGCGGCGCTTGCCGTCAGCGCGGTGTTGACGGTGATCGAACCCTACAACAGCCACCTCGGCGGTGACGCTTTTGTGGTGCTGTACGACGCCCGTACGCGCCAGACGCACGCACTGAACGCCTCCGGGCCCGCCCCGCACGCCGCCACCATCGAACGGTTCCGTGACGGTATCCCCATTCGCGGGATGCAGAGCGCGTCGGTGCCGGGGCTGGTATCGGCATGGGCGCTTCTGCATGAGCGATACGCCACCCGCGAGCTCGCCGACCTGCTTCAACCAGCCATTCGCTATGCCCAGCAGGGCTTTCCCGCAGGCTACCGCTACAGTCAGGTGTTCCGCGCACATGCCGACCTCCTGCGCCAGTACCCCATCACCTGGCGTGAGCTGGTACCCGATGGCGAACTGCCATATCCTGGCAAGATGGTCACCCAGCCGCAGCTGGGCTGGTCGCTGACTCGCATTGCCACAGCAGGCACAATGGATTTCTACCGGGGTGAAATCGCCGAGCGCATCGTGCGCCATTGCCAGCATCACGGTGGGCTGTTTACCGAAGCCGACCTCGCCGAGCCGCCTGCCGAATGGCTGGAACCACTGCAGGTGTCATATCGAGGCTACACGCTCTACGCCCAGCCGCCCGTGTCGCAGGGACATATCCTTGCGCAGATGATGAACCTGCTGGAGGGCTACGACCTGCGCAGTATGGGTGCGCTCAGTGCAGATGTCATCCACCTGCAGGTGGAGGCGAAGAAGCTGGCGTTCGCCGACCGCATGGCGTACCTGGGCGACCCACGTTTCGTCTCCGTGCCGATGGACATCCTGCTGAGCCAGCCTTACGCCGCACGCCGCCGACAGCAGATCGACCTGCACCGCGCTAACGACAACGTCACCGCAGGCGAGCTGGAGCACGACACCACCTACTTCTGCGTGGTAGACCGCTACGGCAACGCCATCTCGTTTATCCAGAGCATTTTCCACTCCTTCGGCTGTGCGGAGGTGGCGGAGGGCACGGGCATCCTGTTCAACAACCGCATGACCGGTTTCTCTTTAGACCCCGCCAGCCCCAACGTGCTACAGCCGGGCAAACGCACTGCGCACACCCTCAACGCCTGGCTGGTCACGCGTGACGGTGCTCTCGCCTTCGTGGGCGGTACGCCGGGCGGGGACGTGCAGGTGCAGAGCAACGCGCAGATTCTCTGCCATCTCATCGACTTCGGCATGAACCCGCAGGAGGCGATAGAGGCTCCGCGCTGGCAGCACGATGCGGAAGGGCTGAAGATCGAGCGGCGCGTGCCTGCAGAGACCCTGCGTTCGCTGGAGCAAAAGGGGCATCGGGTTCACCTGTTGCCGGAGTGGGGACAATCCGGGGCGGTGCAGGTGATCGCCGTTCATCCCGACAGCAAAGCCCTGCTCGCCGGTTCCGACCCGCGCTGTGACGGACACGCCGCGGGATGGTAGGTTCGCGACGCTGCCCAATGGCAGGCTTGTGAGACTTGCCGCCAAAACAGCGAGGCGGGATTCCCACAGACTCGGCGCAGTAGGCTTGCCTATTTCCCAAGTAGGATATATAATGACACCATAGCGTCCATTCGCCACAAACAACCAAATGCGGCAGAGGATGACGTCCCATGACTGACGAGCAAATGATTACAGGGCAGATAGCTAGACTTCGGACACGCTTGGTGGACCTCTCCCTGCGCAATCGTTTCCTGAACTTTCGTCTGTCGAGACGCTATGGACTAGAAATAATCCAAGCAAACGTGGATGAGGTCTACAAGGCGCTCGTAGTCGACGGCAAGAAATGCGTCTTTGCTTCAGCAGAACCCTCTCTTTTTCCTGAAGCATCACCAGATGAACACGCCTCTGCAAACGCATCTTTGGGGCGAAAGCGATATTACGTTCTCCACACTCAGGAAAATGAAAAGGGGTTGAAACAACGGTTGCTGCAAACGTACCGTCAGGCGCGCTCTATCATGGAAGAACAGGGAATTAACACGCTGTTCATTGCCTTAGGTATGCTGACATGGCAGGAATTGGACTCCTCAACAGAATACCGCATGGCCCCGTTGATATTGATACCCGTGCTTATCGAGCGGGAGGAGCAAGAAACCTACAGTATCTCTTATGAAGGCTCTGAAGTTGTTAGCAATTTGTCACTCATCCAGAAACTTCAAGTGGAATTCGGTATCCAGATCAAGGAGCCTCAGGAGTTTTTGCGCGCACAGGCAGGCACTGAGGCGGATGAAAGTGACCTGAACTTGAATGCATACTTCAATCACATCCAGCAGGCGGTGCGTTGTAGGCGTGAGTGGAGCGTAGAAAAGGATAAGGCTGTACTTAGTTTCTTCAACTATACCAAATACGTGATGTACAAAGATCTCGACATTGCTCGCTGGTCTACAAGCTATTTATGCAGTCACAAACCACTGACCCAAGTATTCGGCGGATTGGTGGAGGATGACGCTCAATCGACAATACCTCATGATCTTGACCAGGAACGTCCTGTATCGCACTCCTATGAAGTTTTTGATGCCGACTCTTCTCAGATCTGTGCGGTGCTGGCGGCAAAGGAATTTGACCTGGTTCTCGTCGAGGGTCCGCCCGGTACCGGTAAGTCGCAAACCATTACCAATTTAATCGCTGAGTACATCTTCGCAGGCAAGAAGGTTCTGTTCGTTGCTGAGAAGCGGGCAGCACTCGAGGTGGTATGGCGCAGACTGGAGGAGGCTGGCATGTCCGAGGCTTGTCTCGAGCTGCACAGTGGCAAGACCAGCAAGGCAGAGTTTTATGCTAGCCTCAAGAAGACTATCGACACAGCCGCGCCTCAAGCAAGAAAAGACCTGCAAGCGGAATTAGAGCAGCTGGAGACGACTCGACGTCGCCTGAACGAATTTTATCACGCCCTCCACATGCCCCTTCCACAGCGAGGAATTTCGCCTCGCAAAGTTCTCGATGCACTGTGTCAGCTGGGCATTGGCAAAGCAGACTCCGACAGGATCTGGTTCGAGTGGATGAGGACATGGGACTACTCGACCTTTATGAGAGCAAGAAACATCGTAGTCAAAATTGCTGAATTCGTACAAAGGCATGGAGCGCCAGGCCAGCTGGGGTTTTGGGGTAGTCAGTTAGAGGCGCTTCTTCCCGATCTCTACGACAGCCTGCGTCGATGCATTGGTGAGACTCGGTTGTTACTTAGCGAACTTTCGCAACGGGCTCAAGCTGTTGATGATTTGGGGCTGGATTTCGAGAACATACGGCAGACCATCCTTGCGCGCGAGCAAACATGGAGGGGGCACATCGATAGATTCGAACAGTCTGTCCAGCCATGTACCCACTGGTCTCAACGGATGAGTGTGCGACGCTGGATGGATCTTCGCCTGCTCCACCGACTGCTTAGGCAACAAAGCAGACTGAGCGAAACCCAACTGCGGTCAATAGTTGAAATGGCACGAAGCCTGCTGCACACGCAAGCGTCTTTGCGGGAATTACTGCGACTCCTTCAAGCTGATGCGTCTTTATCTGGATTAGAGAACGCTAGTCTTCAGCAGCAGCTAACCGTTGTCCAGAAATGGTATGAAGACAGAGATTTATCCCTCTTAGAAAAAGTGGTCCAGTTCAATCTCCTCTTGAAGGAGGCGGAGCAAAACGGGTTAGGCACCTGTATCAGGCTCGCGATCGATGATGAAACAGCTGCGGAATGGCTCGTCCCTGAGTTTGAGCTAACCTACTATCGCGGTTTGTGGCGTGAAGCATGTCAGCTGCGCCCCGTTCTGAGGGATTATGACAGCGAGAGTATGCGCAGCCTAGTCCAAAATTTCGCGGAGCAGGATCAGTATCTGCTCAAAATAAACCGCCTCCGGGTAAAGCTCAAACACTTCGAAGGCATACCTCGGTACAAGGCGGAGGGGGGTGGATTAGAAAAAATCAACCGAGAGATGTTCAAGTCGCGACGCCACAAACCTATCAGACGCATCATGGCGGAAGCAGGCGAAGCTATCCAAGCCATTAAACCAGTGTTTATGATGTCACCTCTGTCGGTGGCTCTGTATCTTCCTCCTGACAGCGTGCGTTTTGACCTCGTTATTTTCGATGAAGCGAGTCAGGTCAAACCCGAGGACGCGGTGGGTGCTATACTGCGAGGTAATAGGTTAGTTGTGGTGGGCGATAGCAAGCAATTGCCACCAACGACGTTCTTTGATCGCATTATGGATGACGACACTGCTAACGAGAATTCCATTGATGCCTATTATGACTTGAGCGAGGGAATGGAGAGTATCCTTGACATGGTGAATGCAGCTCTGCCGCCCGCCAGTCCGCGCCGTCAACGACTGCGGTGGCATTATCGTAGCAAGCATGAGTCTCTGATTGCCTGCTCGAACTATCTGTTCTACGATAATGACCTCGTTGTACCGCCGAGCGCCCACAAGCATGAACCTGTGTTGGGATTACACTTTCATCATCTGCCGCAGACCACTTACGACCGCGGGGGGACAAGGAAGAATCTGGAAGAGGCACGCATTGTCGCTGAGGCGGTCAAAGAACATGTTAGAAGCACTCCTGAACTGTCGCTTGGCGTGGTCGCCTTCTCTGTCGCCCAACAAGAGGCTATCGAGGACGCTATCGAATTGCTGCGACGTAGCGACCCACAATTTGAAAGCGACCTGCATTTGTTTGAGGGACACCATCCTTTCGAGCCGCTCTTCGTGAAGAATCTGGAGACAGTGCAGGGTGATGAGAGAGATGTTATCCTCATTAGCGTCGGCTATGGCAGAGACAAAGATGGCTACCTCTCCGCTCATTTCGGTCCGCTTAACCAGCAAGGCGGGGAAAGGCGTTTGAACGTGCTTATCACCCGTGCACGGTATCGGTGCGAAGTGTTTAGCAACATCACCTATCAAGACGTCCCGGAAGACGCTCAAGCTCGTGGGGTTCAGGCACTACGCACTTTCCTCAAGTTCGCTCAAACCGGAGAGATTGAGCCAGAAACCCACAGAGGAGAACCTACTAATCCGTTTGAAGAGTCGGTCAAGAAGGCGATAGAAGAGCTGGGATATGAAGTACACTGTCAGGTGGGCTCTGCCCACTTTTACATCGATCTTGGTGTTGTTCATCCTAAGGACCACAACCACTATCTTTTGGGGGTGGAATGCGACGGTGCCCCGTATCACTCTTCGCGTACTGCCCGTGAGCGCGACCGACTGCGTCAGCAGGTACTGGAACAACGAGGCTGGCGCATACATCGGGTATGGAGCACCTCCTGGTATCGCGAAAATGCACGGGAGCGTGCCGAGCTGAAAGAAGCTATTGAACGCGCGTTGATTGCTTCGGACACGAAACATAGTCATCAGGCTGAGCTTCGTTCTGGTAAAGTAGCTGACATACAGCAAATCGACGTACAGCACGAGGTGAATGCTCAGAATAACACAGAAATGAAGCTCCCAGCCTACACCATCACGCAGTTGAACATAAAACCACACCATCGTCGGATCGCTATTCGTGATATACCTCCCGACGAATTAGCGCGTTATGTGGCACAAGTCGTACAGACAGAAAGTCCAGTTCACGTCGAGCAGGTGCTGGCAAGGATTGCACAAGCATTCGGCGCACAGCGAGTTGGCAGTGCGATGAGGCATACAATTCTATCGGCTGTTTCTTGGCTAACTCATCAGAGAGCAGTGGTTGTAGACGGAGATTTCTTACTTCGGGACAACCGAGGTAGCTGTACCGCACGAGATTGGTCACACCTGCCACCAGAAGCACGCCAGATTCAATATGTCTACCCACGAGAGATTGCGGACGCCGTTCTCAAAGCCGTAGATGCCTATTTCGGCTTATCACGGGAGGAGGCTGTCCGCTTGTCGTTGCGTTTGCTGGGCTTTGGCAAGGTTGGACAGAAAGCCAGACCCGTAGTGGAAAGTGTGATTGCTCACTTGCTGCAGACAGGCGAGCTCGTAGAACGGAGTGGTGTGCTGAGAAGGCCGTAGCCTTACCTGCTACAGAATACTCGCCTGCAGGTGCTACTTCCGCTCTCACCCACCCCGTACTCTTTCCATCCGTAATACTGCCAGTTTTCGTCTCACTGTGGGCACTATCCCGTACTTTGCACAGCGCATTCGGCACGAGTCTTGCATTATCGTAAGAGCGAGAAACCAAATCCACAGGAGGTGCTCTTGCATGAGAGGAAGGCTATTCTGGTCTCTCGCTCTGGTGGGCGCGCTGGGCTGGCTCGTGCTCGGTGGTTCGCAGGCTCATGCCCTGACGTTTACCCTCACCCACAACGGCTGGACCTATACTGAGGACACCGCAAATCAGGGAATGGGCGACTTTGTCGACCCCAACTCGGTAGACCACATGTATCAAAACTGGTGGTGGTTGCGCGTGGAAGGCGATAATCAGGAGACACCACTACCTGCCCTCTCCCGACTGGACTCGCCTCCGCAAGCCAGCAGTGCCGTGTTTCAGACAGTCACTGCCGGATTGCGCTTCAAGTTCACCTACACGCTGACGGGCGTTAGCGCGAGCATGGCGAACGTGCTGATCGAGTGGGAAGTGCAAAACCTTCTCCCGACCACCCAAACCGTCAACCTCTTCGCCTACTCCGACTTCGACCTGAACGGCTTATCCGGCGGAGATAGCGGCGTGCTGGTTAGCCCCAGCACCATCCGTTACACCAAGGGCAATACCGCCGTGGACGTCATCGCCAGTACAGATAACCTCTTCGGGTACCAGGTAGACAGCTTCGCAAACCTGCTGAACCTGTTGAACGACGGCAGCGTGTACAACGTGTCCAACAGCGGTCTGCCCTTCGGTCCGGGCGACATGACCAGCGTGTTCCAGTGGGTGAAGACGCTCGATCAGTTGGAGTACATGCGCGGCACGCTGACGAAAGTGGTGAATCTGGACTACACCCCGCCGCCACCGCCCGGTCCGGTTATCCCTGAGCCCGGCACGTGGGCACTCATGCTCAGTGGTTTGGCGCCGGTTGCTCTGCGCCTGCGCCGAAAGGCTTAACGGTTAGCCTTTCCTTCCCTCCACCCTATCCCTCTCCTTGACAAAGGAGGGGGATTTCCTTTTTGGACACCCTCACCCCATCCCTCTCCCGAGGCTTCGGGAGAGGGAGATAGGGCTCGTATCTCGAGGCAGTGCGAAGGTCAAGCGAGAACGTCACGCCGTTCCGGTGGCGTGGAAGTCGAAGTGGATGGGTTCGTGCGAGGTGAGGTGGCGTTGAATCTCCTGCACGCGCACCCGGTACACCTGTGTGCTTCCGTTCTGTATGCTCACCTCCAGCACCGCTTTGTTCTTGCCTCCTTGCTGGACGATGCTGTCCATCACTGTGCGCACCGGCACCAGCAGCTGTATGGAGCCGATGCCGTTGCCGTACAGGTTCGCTGTGGCATAACCCTTGCGCCGCCACTCCTTGCGCTGTCCCTTGGTCAAGCCGTGATGAATCATCGCCTCTATCGCCATGCACATCACCTCCCTTGCCAGAGTGTGACCGCGCGACGCAGGCGCAGTGCGTTCGTGACCACCGAAACGGAGCTCAGGCTCATCGCCAGTGCGGCGAGCATTGGGCTGAGGTAACCCATCGCCGCAAGAGGAATCCCCAGTACATTATACACGAAGGCGAAAAAGAGGTTCTGACGTATCGTGCGCACGGTCGCCCGCGACAGATTCAGCGCGGTGACCACCCCACGCAGGTCGCTACCCAGCAGGGCGATGTCCGCACTCTCCAGAGCGATGTCTGTGCCTTCGCCCATCGCGATGCCCACATCCGCCTGTGCCAGTGCGGGCGCGTCGTTGATACCGTCGCCCACAAAAGCCACCTTGCGCCCTTCGCTTTGCAGTCGAGATACCGCCTCCGCTTTGCCCTGCGGTGTCACCTCCGCCAGCACGCGCTCCGCCGGGATGCCCACCTGCTCCCCGATTGCCACCGCCACCGCGCGGGCGTCGCCGGTGACCATCCAGACCTCCAGTCCCATTGCCCGCAGATGCGATACCACCTCGCCTGCGTTCTGTTGAGGCACATCGCGCAAAGCCAATACGCCTTCCACCGCGCCATCAATGGCGACAAGCACGGTGGTGTAGCCCTCTGACTGCAGGCGCTTCACCGTCTCGGTCACCTCTCTGCCGGGCACCACCCCTTCTGCCTCCAGCAAGCGTGCAGACCCCACCAGCACGCGCCTGCCATCTATCTCTGCCATCACCCCACCGCCAGCCACCGCCCGGAACGATTGCGGTTCACTCAGCGCCACACTTCTCTCTCGCGCGTGATGCACGATAGCCTGTCCAAAGGGATGCGTGGAGCCTGTCTCCGCCGATGCCGCCAGCGCCAGCAGTTGCTCCTCGCGCATGTCGTTCAGCACGTGCACGCCCTGCAATGTGGGCTTGCCCAGCGTGAGTGTGCCGGTCTTGTCCAGCACCACTGTATCCACCAGACGCGCCCGTTCCAGCGTCTCCGCATCCTTCACCAGGACGCCCAGTTCCGCACCCCTGCCCGTGCCCACCAGCACTGCCGTCGGAGTGGCTAAGCCCAGAGCGCATGGACACGCAATCACCAGCACCCCCACCGCGTGAATCATCGCCTCGGTGAAACCTGCCCCCAGCACCACCAGCCACGCCACAAACGTAGCCAGCGCAATCAACAGCACCACAGGCACAAAAACGCTCGCCACCGCATCTGCCAGCCTCTGCACGGGAGCTTTTGCGGACTGCGCCCGTTCCACCGCTTTTACAATCTGCGCCAGCGTGGTGTCCGCGCCCACTCTGTCCGCCCGTATCACCAGCACCCCATCCGTGTTCAGCGTGCCCGCCGAGACGGTATCGCCCTCTCGCTTCTCTACCGGCACGCTTTCGCCCGTCAGCATACTCTCATCTACCGTCGCGATGCCCTCCAGCACCACACCGTCCACCGGTATCGCCTCTCCACTGCGCACGCGCAGCAGATCACCCACCTGCACCGCCGACACTGGCACGCGCTCCTCTCGCCCATCCTGCAACCGGGTGGCTTCCTGAGGGGCGAGACGCATCAATCGCTCGATCGCCTGCCGGGCACGCCCCTTTGCCCGCGCCTCCAGATACCTGCCGAAGGTGATGAGTGTGATGATGACCGCGGCGGTTTCATAGTACACCGCCCCACCGAGCCAGAAGGTCGCCGCGACGCTGGTGAAATACGCCGCGGAGGTGCCCAGCACGATCAGCGTCTCCATGTTAGCACTGCGTGTGCGAAGCGCATGCCACGCCTTCACATAGAACGGCGCTCCGATGACAAACTGTACCGGAGTGGTCAGCGCCAGCATCAGCAGTTTCGCCCACAGCGGCGGATGGTGCAGAGCCATACTCAACATGAAAACGGGTGCAGTCAGCAACGCGCTGACCACAAGGCGCCGGCGCGCGATGCGCAGCTCCTCCTCACTGCGTTGAGAAGGTAGAGGCGCGGGAGACTCCGCAGAGACAGGCTGTGCCCGATAGCCCGCCACATCCACCGCCTGCAGGAGCCTCTCAACGGGTACCGCATCGGGTTCCACCAGCACGGTCGCGCTCTCGGTGGCGAGGTTGACCACCGCTTCCTGCACGCCCTCTACCCGTTTGAGCGCGCGCTCTACCCGCGCCACGCACGCCGCGCAGGTCATCCCCTCGATATGCAGTTGTATCTCTCGCCGTTGGGTGGGCATCGCCGTCATCCTCCATCACCTTGAGCCGTCCCTATTATACCGTCGCCCCTCGCAGGAATCGGCGTCCTGATTGCCAAAGTTATGCATCACAGGTTAAAAGCGGAGGTGCACACGCAATGAAACGGTACACCGTTCAGATAGCCTTTATGCTTCTCATCCTTCTGATAGCGGCAGGTTGCGGAAAGAGACAAACCACCGCCCCACCTGCGCAGAACGTGCTTCGCTACGCGCTGACAGCGGAGCCTACCACTTTCGATCCTGCACTGGTGCGCGACGGTCCCACCATCGACCTGCTTTTTCAGGTATTCGAGGGGCTGGTGCAATGGGACGAGAACAACCGTCTCGTGCCCAACCTCGCCGAAAGATGGGAGCTGAGCGACGACGGGCGCACCTACACTTTCTACCTGAAGCGCGGCGTGAAGTTCCACAACGGGCGCGAGGTCACAGCGGAAGACTTCAAGTACTCTATTGAGCGAGCCTGTGACCCGAACCTCGCCTCGCCCGTTTCCCCAACGTACCTGAACGACATCGTGGGCGCACTGGACAAGCTGAACCGCAAAGCGGACGAGGTAAAGGGCGTGCAGGTGGTGGACAAATATACCCTGCGCATCACCATCGACCACCCGAAGGCATACTTCCTAGCCAAACTCACTTACCCCACCGCCTACGTGGTGTGCAAGGAGGCTATCGAGGCGGAGGGCGATGAGGTGGCTGGACGTAAACTGCGCATCAACGAGCGCTGCGCCATCGGCACGGGCCCCTTCAAGGTCGCGCAATACCAGCCGGGCTCGAAGGTAGTCCTGAGTGCGAACAAGGAGTATCACGGCGGCGCGCCTCAGCTGGACGGCATCGAACGCCCCATCGTGCTGGACGCCAGCACCCGACACGCCATGTACGAGCGCGGTGACCTCGATATCGTCGACGTGCAGAAGGGCGACCTCCTGCGCGACCAGCAGGACCCCGTACTCAGCAAGGAACTCCATCAGTTCGACCGCGCCTCGGTGTTCTACCTGGGCTTGAACCAGAACGTGTTCCCGCCCTTCCGTGACCGCCGGGTGCGCCTCGCGCTGGCGTATGCGACCGATAAAGACGCTATCGTGAAGGTGGCGCTGATGGGCGTGCCGCAGAAGGCGAACGGCATCATCCCGCCCGGCGTGCTGGGGTATGACCCCAACTTTCAGGGCATTCCGTACGACCCCGAGAAGGCGCGGCAGCTGCTGGCGGAGGCGGGCTATCCCGGAGGCAAAGGCTTCCCCACGCTCACCCTCACCTTCCGCGAAAAAACGCCCGACCTGCGCCGCACCGCCGAGATGATTAAGGAGCAGTACCGCAAGGAGCTGGGCATCAACGTGGAACTGCGCGAGATGGAGTGGGGCGCGTTTCTGGATGCGCTGGATCGCCGGGAACTTCCCTTCATCCATCTGCGCTGGGCAGCGGATTATCTGGATGCCCAGAACTTCCTGTCGGTGATGCTGCGCACGGGCGCGTCGGAAAACGTAGTGGGTTACAGTAACCCCCGCTTCGACGCGCTGTGTGACCAGGCAGACCGGGAACAGGACGAGCAGACACGCATTCGCCTCTACCGCGAGGCAGAGCGCATCGCCGTCACTGAGGACGTGCCCTGGATTACCCTGTACTTCCAGCGCGATGTGGAGCTTATCAAGCCGTACGTGAAGGGTATCCGCGACTCGCTGATGGGGCATCTGCCGCATGTGTCCACCCGAATCGAGCGGTAAACACGGCGTTTGCAGAGCGTCCTCGAAGGTGGTATAATGTGCAGTGGAGCGCGCCCGTAGCTCAATGGATAGAGCATCAGACTTCGGATCTGAGGGTTGGGGGTTCGAGTCCCTCCGGGCGCGCCATTTTGTGCTCTCAGAGCTTCAGACACCCTGAAACGCACAACATCTTGTGTCCTCACATAAACACATGCACAAGGGGGAACACGAGATGAGCGTCAGATCCCGGCTCGTTGAGGCAAATCCTGCTGCGAACCGTCAGTGCAATCGAACTGGTGCAAGAGAAACACTCCCCCTTGCGCGTATGTCATAATACAGGGTGAACGCCATCCCGCAAGGAGAACACGTGATGCGCTCTGTCTGGCTCATACTGTGGCTGTTGGTGCTCCTCGCGCCCGCCGGTGCACAGATTTCAACGCGAGTGGAGAACGAAATCATCGAAACGCTTTCCCGAAGCGATGTGTATGTGGCTCCACAGGTAACCGGTGTGGTCGATGCCCAGCGCCTCCAGCAGGTGGCAGACGACCTGAAGCCCTTCACGGTCAAATTCGTGGTGGTGCCTTTGCGAGACCGTACCACCCGAAACGCATGGGCATCGAACCTGCGGAAACAATTGAACATCCGTGAGGGAGCCGTCATCGTGATGGTGCCACAAATGCCCGGCGCACGCGGCGGGGTCTCAGCCAGCAGCGGCGCGATTTCACCACAGGAGATTACGCGCATCGTACAGGCGCACACGGCTACCTTCACCACCGAAGGCTACACCCAGGGGCTTACCCAGCTGGCGCGCGCTCTGCGTGACCGCTATACGGCGATGCGACGCAGTTCAGTCGTGAATACCGCCCTGCTGTTCGGCATCCCGACGGTGCTGGTGCTTGGCGGCGTGGGCTGGGTGATCCGCCGTCGGATGCAGGAGGTTGCCCGGCTCAAAGAGCGGCTTCAGTCATTGCGTGCGCAGGTGCTGGAGGGCATCGAGTATCTGGACGGCTACCTCGACGTGCTACCCGAAGGTGAGGATGCCACCCGCGCCCGGGAGCATCGCCAGCGCGCCGCCGAACTACTGGCACAGGCAGTGGCTATCATCGAGAACGCCAAACGCCCCGAACAGCTCTGGCGGGCGGAACACCTGCTGGACAAAGCGCAGATGAGCGTGCAGAAGGCAAAGAAATATATCCTCCGGGCAGGCGGCGACACCAGCATCCAGGTGGAAGAGGACGCCGATGAGGACACTATTCTGGGAGAGACCACCATGCTACGACCCAACGACCGCACGTTTGCCTGCTTCTTCTGCTCCAAACCGCCCACGCTGGGAGAGCTCCAGCCGGTGGAGGTTACCGTTGGGGAGCAGACGCGCAAAGTGTGGGCATGTGAAGAATGCGCCGAGCAGTTGCGACGCGGAGAGACCCCCTCTATGCGTGTCATCCGCGACGGCGATCAGGCACGCCCATGGTACGAAGACCCCAACTACGACCCCTACCGCGATTACGGCAGACCCTATCCGGGCATGGACTGGGTGAGCCTGCTCCTGCTGGGGAGCATCCTGTCACACCCCACGCCTGTCATCATCCACGAGCGGGAGCCGGTGAACATCGGCGGTGAGAATCCGGAACCGGACTCTGGTGGTGTGGACTGGTTTGACCCCGACCTGGATACCGCGCCCGGGATAGAACCGGATGCCGGTGCGGATTGGTTTGACCCCAGCATCGGTGCGGACTCGATGGACGACGCGGGCGGAGCCGATTTCTTCGACGGGCTTTTCGACGGTTTCGACGCAGGCGACGCAGACGCGGGAGGAGTGGACTTCGGCGACTTTGGAGGGTTCGACGGAGGCGACTTTGGCGGGGGAGACTTTTGAGTGAAAGGTCTGCAGGGGCGCGGTGCTACGCGCCCCCGTGGAGATCAGGTTATCGCGGCGGTGGTGGATACGTCGGCTGGGCGCCCCTCTGCAGACCGCTCACGTCACCGGGCACCACTCCGCTTGGCGGCATCGGAGAACCGGGCATAGCCCCACCACCAGATCGCGGCGCGCCATAGTCCGGTACCTCCATCGGACGACCGCCCACACCCGGCGACGGTATATAGGGCTTGGGACGCAGGAAGTAGTAGCCCAACCCGACGAGCACTATCGCCAGCACCACAAACACGGCAACCACCACAGGGGTACTGACCTGCTTGTGCATGTTCGCCTCCTATGGCCAGGTGCCCTCGGTGCCGCCCGGGCAGGTGACATCGATGCCCGTGTGATAGGGCAGGATATCATGCCAGTTGCCCGAGAAGCGTGCCCCGTAGGTCGCCGTGCGATGCTCCCAGCAACGATGCCCCGGCAGAATGTGATAGCGGCGGTTGGCGGGATCGCCCTTCACCGCTTTCACATGCCCGTCCGCAAAGCACACGTTGCTCATGCTGTTGTGGCGATAGGCGAATTCGTTGGTGCCGTCACCCACCGAGCACCAGTTCCACTCGCCTCCCTGCCAGTTGCAGTTATCTCGCTCGAACACCATCACGGTGAGCGCAGGATACTGTGCCTTGGCGAGCGGTACCGAGTACTGACACCCGAAGATCGGATTACCACGCAAGGTGTTCACGCACTCATCGTAGCCGCAGAACCAGCACCATCCCAGATACCCCGGCATGGTGTACGAGCGCTTGACCGTCCCGTACCGGCTGGTCACCGTGGGGGAGTACTGGTCGCTGGGGCACGTCAGAATCGCGAGGTTCTTCATGTAAGGCTGGATGAGCCTGTCCCACGTCTGCGTGTCGTCCCAGCGATCGCGACCGCCAAGCCCTACCATGGGCGGGCAGAACTGCTCGTCATAGTCCTGCTGGTACATCAGCATGGCGGTTCCGATGTTCTTCAAGTTGCTGACGCAACTGGTCTGGCGCGCCTTCTCCCGCGCCTGTGCAAACACCGGGAAGAGGATCGCTGCCAGTATCGCGATAATCGCGATGACCACCAGCAGCTCGATCAACGTGAACGCTTTGTTCCGAATCATCCTGTTTACCCTCCTTCTGTTGATGTGTGAGACTTTTGCGCATGAAGAAATAGCTTCGGATGCTTTGCTCTATGTACCCAGCGCGATACACCTCACCTCCTTGACCTCTGGCTCGATTCGCGTATGACAAGACGCGGTTGCAGAACCGCTCCCTGAATGGGCATATCTGGGCGTTCCATCCGACGCTGAAGGAACTGCCAGCCCAGCTGACACATCTCCTCCAGTGGCTGGACGATGGTACTCAGAGGAACATCGAGGAACTCGGCTTCTTCAATGCCGTCACATCCTACAATAGCCGTCGTTTCAGGAATGCGCACCCCGGCTTCCCGAAGCGCTCTGTACACGCCGATAGCCATCTGGTCGTTATGGCAGAAAACGCCGTCAGGGGGCGAGTGCTGGCTCAGGTACTCGCGCATCGCATCCCTCGCCGCGAAGCGCGACTGATCGATGGCAATGATATATTCCGGTGCCAGCCCGGCTTCCTGTATCGCCTGTCGGTATGCCTCGCCGCGCGGCTCGCCTGCGTGGTTTGAGGTGCGATTGACCACGTAAGCCACGCGCCGACAGCCTGTACCGAGCAGATGTTGCATCGCCTGACGCGCCCCCGCGTAGAGGTCGATCCCCACGTGGTCGACCTCTGTCAGGTAGTATCCGCCAATGTTCACCACCGCAGGTATGTTCTCTCCGCTTGCTTTCAGCAATTCACCCACTTTCTGCACGCATTCATGGGCGATGATACCGTCTACCTGACCGAAAGCTGGCGGGAGGTGCGCGGGAAAGTGTTCGAGGCTGTAGATGAGGCAATCATACTGGTCGCGGCGCAGGGTGCTTTCTAACAGATGGACGACCTGTGCATGGAAACTGCTGTTCAGCGCGTACATCCACACCGCCACGGCGCCTGTTTTTCCGGTAACCAGTGCGCGCGCCGCGCGATGAGGATGATAGCCCATCTCCTCGGCTGTCTGCAGTACGCGCTGGCGCGTGGCTTCCGAAACGAAGCCCGCATCGCGACCGTTCAACACACGGGAGACGGTAGAGGGGGAAACCCCCAGCCTCTGTGCAATTTGTTTCGCTGTGACCGGCATTAGCGATACACAATCGATTGCCGCAAACGTTTTCTGCCCTCTGCTTTGATTATACGTCCATTGCCAGAAGTTGTCAAGCAAGTTCGGAGGGTGTTTGACAACACCATTGCCGACCGTTTTGGTGGGGGGCGAGCAATCTATGGCGAGCCGAATCTAAACCTAACCCCCAGCCCCTTCCCTGTGAGGGAAGGGGCGTTGCGCCTCTCCCCGCATCGGGGAGAGGTTGGGAGAGGGGTCTGCAAACCGCTCACCAGAGGCTCGCACTTCAGGTGATGAGGTAGTCAAGGCTCCTTGAGCTCCCTTCAGCAAAGTTTTCAAACACCCTCGCGCCCCCTTGACATCTGCAACAACCTGCCGTATAATTTATAGTGCAAACGTCCGACCGGGCGAGTGGTGAAACTGGTAGACACGCCAGACTTAGGATCTGGTGCCGAAAGGCGTAGGAGTTCGAGTCTCCTCTCGCCCACCACTCCCACCCAGCGGGCACGAGCGGGAGTAGCTCAGTGGTAGAGCATCTGCTTGCCATGCAGAGGGTCGCGGGTTCGAATCCCGTCTCCCGCTCCATTTTTCTTGTAGAGGTCTGGCGCCTTGTATTCCCCCCGTGTGACCGCCGTGGTGCTGGCTGGCGGTAAGAGCAAGCCTGACCTGCTTGCCGTGACCGGTGTGCCCAACCGCGCCCTGATCGAGGTCGAGGGCGAAACCATGCTGGCGCGGGTAGTTCGAGCCCTGCGCGATAGCCGGTGCGTGCAGGAGATAGCCGTCGTAGGCGACGTACCAGCCTGTGAAGGATGCCACCCGCTTCCGGACACGGGCGATTTCGTGGAGAACGTCCTGCAGGCGACTTCGCTGGTATCGGACGAGTCTTATCTCCTCTACGCTACCGCCGATACGCCGTTCCTGACCCCCGAAGCGGTTGCCGATTTTGTCCAGCGAAGCCTGCAATCAGGGGCGGACATGTGCTATCCCATCATCCCGCTGGATCTATGCGAGCAACGCTTCCCCCACATGCCTCGCACCGCCCTGACCCTGCGCGAAGGCACGTTCACCGGCGGCAATCTCCTGCTGATTCGGGCGGGAGTGGTACGCCGGCAGGCAGACCTTCTGCGCCGGGCGTTTGCTGAACGGAAATCGGTATGGGGCATGGCGAAGATTCTGGGGGCAGGCATCATCCTGCGCTTCCTGCTGGCAAGGCTGGTCTCGCCGCGCCTGCTATCTGTTGCGCATATCAAGCGACGAGTTGAGCAGTTGATGGGCGCCACCGCACAGGAAATCCCCACCGAGTATGCGGAGATCGGCGTAGACATCGATAAGGTGGAGCATCTGCAGGGTCTGGCGCAGGCAGGCTATCGCGTGGGTAGCCTCTGACACCCGGAGGGGCTATGGACCTGCTTCCCCTTTTCGAAGAGACACTGTGCGAGTACTCCCTGCTCCAGCACGGACAGAGGGTGCTGGTCGCCTTCTCGGGTGGGGCGGACTCGACAGCGCTTCTGCATCTGCTGTGCCGCCTGCGCGAGAGCTGGATGCTGGAGGTATCCGCCGCGCACCTGAACCACGCCCTGCGTGGGGAGGAGAGCGACCGCGATGAGGCGCACTGTCGGCAGGTGTGCGCGCAGTGGCATGTGCCCTTCTTCGCGCGAAAGGTGGAAGTGGTTCAGGAGGCACGCCAACGACGCATCAGCGTGGAGATGGCGGCGCGCGAGGTACGTTATGCCTTTTTGCAGGAAGTGGCGGACGCTATCGAGGCGGATGTGATAGCTCTCGGTCACACGCGAGATGACCAGGTGGAAACGGTGTTGCTGAACATGGCGCGCGGCGCCGGTATCGACGGGCTGGCGGGAATGCCCATGCGCCGGGGACGTTTCGTGCGCCCCCTGCTCCCTTTCAGCCGCGAGCAAATCAGAACCTACTGCACCGAGCAGAACCTGTCGTTCGTTGAGGATAGCTCCAACCTCGATGCCCGCTACAGCCGAAACCGCATCCGTCATCAGGTACTGCCTCCCCTGCGCCTGTTGAACCCGCGCGTCGATTCCGCGATCGACCGACTGGCTGTGCTGGCGCGTGACGAGCAACAGTGGTGGCAGGACTATCTGAGCACGCTGGAACCCCTGTTCACTCTGCACCGTACCGAGCAGGAATGGCACGTGTCGCTGGCGTGGCTGGCGCAACAGCCTCCTGCCCTGCAGAGACGGGTAATCCGCTATGTGGTGCAGAAAACCGCGGGCGAGGGCACCGAGTTGCAGTTTGAGCAGGTGGAGCGATTGCGCGAGGCACTGCTAACGAGTAAGCGTGCAGGTATCACGCTTGCAGGAGGAAGCGTGCGCGTCACCGTTGGGGCGCGGGCGCTGAGGGTGAATGCGAAACGTGAGGAGAACCCTATCGCGTATGAAATGGTGGTGCAGATTCCCGGGGCGACATCTCTTCCCTGCGCTGGCGTTTCACTATACGCCGAGTATTCGACGTTACCGGATGCGTCCGTGTGGCGTCGAGATAACTGGGAAGTATGGTGCGACGCTTCCCGAATCCGCGGGCAACTGATAGTGCGAAACTGGCGCCAGGGAGACCGCATCCAGCCACTGGGGCTGATGGGGCATCGCAAACTCTCCGATATCTTTATCGATCGAAAAGTGCCCCTGCCCCTGCGTCGGCGGATACCGCTGGTGTGCGATGCCGAAGGGATCGTATGGGTGATCGGCATCTGCCTGGCAGAACGGGTGCGCTGTACGCCCGAAACAGAGCAGACGGTGCACCTGTGGGCAGAGCCCCGCGGAAGCTGGTAGGTGAGATCATAGACAGATTTCGATGTGGTATAATTTCAACACGACAGCGCTCACCAAGCACAAGCGCTAAGAGGAGGAAGACTTGAATCGCAGCCTGCGAAACGCTCTGGTATTTGTCTTTCTGGGCTTGGCATTCTACCTCGTCGTACGTGGCGGGCCCTTCCGCGCGTTCGACTCGCCGCAGGAGGTCAAGTATAAACGCCTACTCGACCTGCTGGAGGAGGATCGCATACTTCAGGGCGAGTTCGATAAGGATACCTTCCAGTTCCAGACCGACGACGGTTCGCGTTACTATGTGGTGCTTCCCGATACACCCGAATCGCGTACCGACCTGCACCGCAAGCTGGAACAGAAGCGCGTGAACTTCACCTTCCGTCGGTCGGTTTTCTCGGACGCCCTGCAGGGGCTTTTGCCGATGGTATTGCCTCTGGTGCTGGTGGTCTTCTTCTGGTTCCTCATCCTCCGCCAGATGCAGGCAGGCAGTAATCAGGCTCTCTCCTTCGGGCGCAGTCGCGCCAAACGTGCCTCCGAGAACGTGCCGAAAGTGACCTTCGACGACGTGGCGGGCATCGAGGAGGCGAAGGAGGAGCTTCAGGAGATCGTGGAGTTCCTGAAGAACCCGAAGAAGTTTCAGGCACTCGGCGCCAAAATCCCCAAGGGCGTGCTTCTGCTGGGGCCGCCCGGATGCGGGAAGACCCTGCTGGCTCGCGCCATCGCAGGCGAAGCGGGTGTGCCCTTCTTCCATATCAGCGGTTCGGACTTTGTGGAGATGTTCGTGGGCGTGGGCGCGTCGCGCGTGCGTGACCTGTTTGACACCGCCAAGGCAAACCGCCCATGCATCGTCTTCATCGACGAGATCGACGCAGTGGGGCGACAGCGTGGCGCGGGGCTCGGCGGTGGGCATGACGAACGCGAACAAACGCTGAACCAGCTGCTGGTGGAAATGGACGGCTTCGACCCGAACGCCGGGGTCATCCTGCTGGCAGCGACCAACCGACCCGATGTGCTGGACCCGGCTCTGCTTCGCCCGGGGCGATTCGACCGCCGAATCGTGGTCGACACCCCGGATGTGAACGGGCGTCGCGACATCTTCAAGGTGCACCTGAAAGGCAAGCCGCTGGCCGACGACGTAGACGCTGACCTGCTGGCACGGCGCACGCCGGGCTTCACCGGGGCGGATATTGCCAACCTGGTGAACGAGGCGGCTCTGCTCGCCGCGCGACGCGATAAACAGCGCATCGATATGTCGGACTTCGACGACGCCATCGAGCGCGTGATCGCCGGTCCCGAACGGCGCAGCAAGCTCATCAGCGAGAAAGAACGCGAGATGGTCGCCTTCCATGAAGTCGGACATGCCATCGTGGGCGAGCTTCTGCCCAACGCCGACCCGGTGCAGAAGGTGACTATCCTTCCGCGAGGACGGGCGCTGGGCTATACTCTGCAATTGCCGGAACGAGACCGCTATCTGCTGACCCGGGCGCAACTGCTGGACGAGATTACTTCCCTGCTGGGCGGGCGCGCGGCGGAAAAGATCGTCTACAACGAGGCGACCACCGGCGCCAACAACGACCTGGAGCGCGCCACCGAGATCGCCCGCGCGATGGTGTGCGAATACGGCATGAGCGAGAGGCTGGGTAACCTCACCTTCGGCAGGCGACACGGCAACCCGTTCCTCGGACGCGACATCATGGAAGACCGCAACTACAGCGAGGAAGTCGCCTTCGCGATCGACCAGGAGGTGCGCGCTATTATCGACGAGTGCTTCCGCCGCGCCGTAGACATCCTTACCACCAATCAGGAGAAGATGCACGAGCTGGTACGGGTGCTTCTGCAGAAGGAGACCATCGAGCGCGAGGAGTTCTTGGCGCTGATGGAGGGCGCACAACCCGCCGAGCCGATCAGCACGTGGAGCTCGCCCAGCACAGAAACCGAAGACCAGCAACCGGCTACCCAGCCCGAAGCAACGCCGCGCGCGCCGGTTACCAAGCGGCTTCGCACCGAGCCGGGCATCGCCTGAAAAATGGTGCAAACAGGTCATACTGAGGGGCAGGTTGACTGCCCCTTCTTGTGCAGGTAATGGGGGGTGAAGCCATGCGTTACTCCGCACCGAACGATGGGCGTTCCGACCTGTGGCAGCGCGTGCTCTTTGTCCTGCTGGGTGCAGGATGTGTGGTGCTGTGTTACTTCGCCGGCGCATACTGGATTGGTCCGTGGCTGCACCGGGCGCGCGGCGGCCAGGCTACCGTCACAGAGAGCACGGTATCTACTCCAGCCACCGCAGGCACGCCGAATGTGCCGCCGCCAGCCGCACAGCCCAGCCCCATGGGCGCACCGAAACTGGCAGGTGTACGAATCCGCGAGGTTCCTGCAGAGGCTCTGCCCGACAGCGTTCGTGTCATACCCTCTGGCGGGGGCACCGCTGGCGAGAACAGCCTGCCCAGCGAAGAACCGGAGCCGCCCAGCACGCTGGAGGAACACCCTTCCGCGCCTCCACCGCCACCAGCCAATCTCTGGGCGCCGGCACCGTCCACGCCTGCCCCGTCGCGCCCGGCGGGCGAGTCTGCTCCATCGGGAGGCGGACTGCAGACGCCACAGCCACTGAACGATGAGCCGGCGACGGTGGGTAGTGCTCCCAGCACCGCACCTTCTGGCGATGCATTTTACCGGGTGCGCCTGCCCGATGCCTTCACCAGCCGTGAGGAGGCAGACGCCGCTCTGCGTGCAGTCACCGAGCGCGGAATGTCCGCCGCAGTGGTCACCGACACCGCGGGAGGGCGAAAGGTGTTCCGGGTGCAGCTGGGCGTTTACCGCAACAGGACGAACGCGGAGAAGCTGGCGGAACAGGCGCGCCGCGCCGGAGTCACGGCGGAGGTCGCCGCACCGTCACCATGAGAGCCGGCTCCCACTCACAGGTGCATCAACCGATAGAGGAGGTTCCCCTTCGGATGCGACAGGTTCTGATTTCCCGACTTGCCCTGTTCCTGACTCTGTTCTGGCTTGGCACGGCGGCGCTGGGTTCTCCACAGATTATCCGCGTGCGCGAGATCAAGCCCGGTATGAAAGGCTACGGGCTGACCGTGTTTCAGGGCGCGAAGATCGAGCGGTTCGAGGTGGAGGTTCTGGGCGTCCTGCCCAAGGCGAATGTGGGACATGACCTGATCTTCATCAAGATGGTGGGCGGTCCGCTCAATTCGCGCGGAGTCAACATCGCCGCGGGTATGAGTGGCAGTCCCATCTACATCAACGGCAGGCTTGCCGGAGCGGTATCGATGACCTTCTGGGGGTTCCCCAAGGAGCCGCAGTGTCTGGTGACGCCTATCGAAGATATGCTGGAGGCGCTGGACCCGCGCCTGCCCAAAGAGCCGGCTGGCATGATGCGAGCGCAGGCAGAGCCTCAGGTGGTTACCTTTGGCGGCAAGCGCATCATCATCGCCCCCGATAACGCGCCCCCTGCCGGAGAGGGCGAGCTGGTGTTCACGCGCACGCCGGTTCCCGTGATGGTGAGTGGGCTGTCCGCGCGCGGGGTTCAGCGATTGAACGCCCTGCTCCAGCCCTACCGGATGTTCGCCATGCCGGGGCCAGGGCGGGCCGAGAAGATAGCAGGGCAAGTGCCCCCGCTTCAGCCGGGCTCGGCGGTAGGAGTGGCACTGGTCACCGGCGATGTGGACGTGAGCGCTATTGGCACAGTGACCTATCGCGATGGAGACCGCGTTCTCATTTTCGGACATCCGCTGATGGGCATTGGAGCCATCGACGCGCCGCTGACCAGCGCATACGTGTTCGACGTGGTTCCCAGCTACTCGCGCTCGGTGAAGATCGCCGCGCCGGTAAACGTGGTGGGCAGGGCGACACAGGACAGACTCTTCTCGGTGGCAGGGGAGCTGGGCAGGCGCCCGACGATGGTGCCGGTCAGCGTGGATGTGGAAGATGTGACCACAGGGCGCAAGCGACGGTTTCAGGCGCAGGTGGTTCAGCACCCGCTGTTGACCGGTCAGCTGGTGTCGCTGGTGGCTTACGAAACCCTCTCACAGATACGCGGCACGCCCGGCGACTCGCTGGCGAGGGTGCAGATGCGAGTCAGCGCAGACGAGGTAGGCACCATCACCCGTGAGAACGTGGTGTTCGACGACGTGGACATCGCCAGCAGTGCCACCAACGATCTGGACAACCTGATGAGCATCCTCACCTCCAACCCGTTCTATCCGGTGGCGATCAGAAGCGTGCAGATGAATGTGCGCATCGAAAGCAAACGGCAGACTGCCACCATCGAGCGGGTGTTCGTGCGCAAGGGACGGTTCGAGCCGGGCGAGACGGTGGAGCTGGGCGTGGTGCTGAAACCCTACCGCGTCGAGCCGGTCACCCGCACCGTCAACCTGACCCTGCCCCAAAGCCTTCGCACCGGTCGGTACACTCTGCAGGTACGGGGAGGCATGGCGCCAACGCTCACCCTGTTGCCCGGGCTGGTTATTCGCACCTCTGCCACTCCTGAGCAGGCACCACCAACCAGCCTTCAGCAGATGGTCAATCGCTTTCTGGAGCGTGAGCGCAACAACGACATGGTGGTGCGCCTGCTGTTGCCCACCACTACGGTGAACATCGGTGGCGAGCGGTTCAGCCAGATGCCCCCCACAATGGGCGCACTGATGCGTTCGGGCAAGAGCAGTGCCCTTCGACTGGAGCGAGACGAAATCAAGCTCGTCCTGCCCACCGAGTGGGTGCTGACCGGTACGCAGACGCTGGTGCTGAACGTTCAACGACGCGACTCGTCGGAGGCGCGCCCTGCCGAACCGCGAATGCCTCCGCCCGGCGAGCCATTACCGCCCGAAGCGCCTCCTCCGCCGATGCCGCCGGGCGTACCTGCCATGCTGGACGCGAACACGTTGAATGAACAGGTTGAGCTCTGGACGGCGGAGACGGTGCTTGCGCAGTCGTCGGCTCAAACGCGCCGGTCACAGCCCGAAAAAGAGCCATCGCCGCCCGCCCGGCAGGAAAGCACACCGCCCGCGAAAGATCCCGCCGAGAAGGAAGAGAAGCCCGTCGCCCGCACCGCGCAGGTCTGGACGCAAACGGAGCAGGCAGACTTTGCCAAAGGCTTCTTTGACCGCACGGCCACGTCTTCCGAAGGCGATGTGCGCCTGTCGCTCACCCTCTCACGGGCGATGGATACGGGCAAGCCGTTCGTCTGGAGCCTGCTTCCCGTCGGTGAAGACACTCTGCTGGCAGGTACGGGACACGAAGGCGAGATATTGCGCCTGTCGCCCGACGGCAGAGTATCCGTGCTCTGTCGCCTGCCGGAGCTGGAGGTGCACTGGCTCCTGCCCGATGGGGACGACTGGCTGGCAGGCACGTCGCCGCGCGGACGCATCTACCGCATCTCTCCCAACGGGCAGTTCCAGCAGGTAGCGCAGGTCGAGCAGAACTATCCCGTGTGCGCGGTGCGTCGGGGCGTAGGCTCGGTGCTGATTGGGGCAGGCGGTAACGCAGGGGTCGTGTACGAGTGGCGGGATGCTCAGATAACGCCTATCCTGCAGACCGGGCAGAATCATGTGACTGCGCTGGCGGTTGGCTCGGATGGCACGGTGTACGTGGGCACGGGCGACAGTGCGATGCTGTGGCGTATTCTTCCCGATAACTCCACACAGGCAATCCGGGATTTTGGTGATGGGGCGGTATCCGCCCTGCTGGCATGGCGCGATGGGTCGGTGCTGGTGGCATTGCAATCGCGCCAGCAGGTTGTGCGCCTCTACCCGGATGGGCGCACAAGGACGGTTATCGAGCGCACAGAAAATCCCATTCTGGCGTTAGTCGAAGCCCCCGACGGCAGTGTGTTCGCCTGCGGCAGTGGAATAATCTACCAGATATTCCCGGACAACCGGGTGAACCTGGTGGAGAATCGGCTGGATGTGGATTTCGCGACAGGCGCATGGTGGCGTAGCGCGCTGTGGTTGGCTACAGCAAACGGCGGAGAGATATACACTGCCCGGCTGGACGGCGGCGAAGGCGTGTACATCTCACCGGTGCATGACGCTCGCTTCCCCGCTCAGTGGGGCGCGCTGTACTGGCTGGCGGAAACACCGGAGGGCACATCGGTGGAAATCAGCACACGCAGTGGTAACGTCGCCGAGCCGGATGCCAGCTGGAGCAACTGGAGTAGCCCCCTGACCAGCTCAGGAGACCGCATCACCAGCCCACCGGCGCGCTACGTGCAGTATCGCGCAGTGTTGCGCACCCAGAACCCACAGGTCAGCCCGCGCCTGCTCTCGGTGTCCCTGCACTACCGCACGCAGAACCAGCCTCCGCGCGTGACCATCCGCTCACCAAAGGGTGGAACTACTCTATCGGGCGAGACCACTATCGAATGGCAGGCGGAGGACCCCGACAAGGATAGCCTCAACTACCGCGTGTTCTACCGCGCGGAGGGCGAGCAGGACTGGCACGAGATACAGGCGTCGGGCAAGAGCAACACCTCGCCTGCATCCCGCCCGTCGGGCAATCAGCGTGCCACACCGCAAGCGTCCTCGGACGAACAGATTCCTTCGCTGGAGGAGATGATGGCAGACCTGCGACAGCAGGTGAACAGCGACCCGACCATCCCCGCCGAGATGAAAGCGCAGATTCTCGCGTCCGCCGAGCGCGACCTGCCGCAGGTGCGAGCCGCCATGCAGGAGGAGGTCCGTGCCCAATCTCAGGCGAGGAAGGAGCCAGAGCCTCCGCCCGCTGGTGCACCGACCACTTCGACCTCGCGCAAGTGGGATACGAAATCGGTAAAAGACGGTATTTATCGCCTGCGTGTGGTGGCAAGCGACCGCCCTTCCAATGCCACCGATGCCCTCTCCGCAGAATCCATCTCCGAGCCGGTGATAGTGTGCAACAGCAAGCCGGTGCTGATTGTGCCGTCGCGCGATGGTGTGCAGGTGGAATCGGATGGCACAGTGCAGGTTTCCGGCTTCGTACTGCAGAAATTGGTACCCGTGACCGCCGTACAGATGCGTATCGACGGCGGAGAGTGGCTTGCCGCCGAGGCGGTGGACGGCGTGTTCGACAGCCCGCTGGAGGCGTTCCGGTTCCGTTCGGAGCGGTTGTCCGCCGGCGAGCATGAAATCACCATCCGCGCCTTCAATTCGGCAGGACTGAGCGCCACCTGGCAGAGAAAGGTCACCGCGCAGTGACCGACTACGGGGAGGGAAAGATGAAACTCTCGGTGATTACCGACGAAATATCTCAAGACCTGGAACACGCGATTCGCGTGATGCAGGATTATGGCGTGCGCGGTGCGGAACTGCGAGGTCTGTGGAACGTCAATATCGCCGATATCGACGACGCCACCGCACGCCGGGCGAAAAAACTGCTGGACGCCGCAGGCATTCAGGTCTCCAGCATCGCCTCGCCGTTCTACAAGTGCGACCTGTTCGAAGAGGCGGGCGAGGTGAAGGGACCGATGCATCTGGCGACTCCGCGCGACTTGAGCGAGCAGATGGATATGCTGAGTCGGTGTATCGACCTGGCGCACTTCTTCGAGACGCCGATTATCCGTGTGTTCTCGTTCTGGAAGCGCGGAGAGCTGACACCCGAGATCGAGAAGCGCATTATCGATTCTTTTGCCGAGCCGGTGCAGGTGGCGGAGCGTGAAGGGGTGATTCTGGCGCTGGAGAACGAGCACTCCTGCTACCTGGGCACCGGGCAGGAGACGGCGCGTGTCGCAAGGGCAATCCAGTCGCCCCATCTGCGGGTGTGCTGGGACCCGGGCAACGCCCTGTGCGCAGGCGAGACCCCCTATCCCGATGGCTACGAAGCGGTGCGTGACCTCATCGTGCACGTGCACGTGAAGGATGGGGTACGAGAGGACGGCTCCGTGCGTTTCGTGGTGATAGGCGAAGGCGAGGTCGGCTACGCCCAGCAGTTCGAAGCGTTGCGCCGCGACGGCTACACCGGATGGATTTCTCTGGAGACACACGCGCGGATAGATGGCGACAGCGAACGCGCCTCACGCCTGTGTCTGCAAGCACTCAGAGCATGGATTGAGGAGTAAACGGTAAGATGGCAAGACAGAACAACGACGTACCGAAGCGCACCAAGACGGCAGACGAGGATCTGATCTCCCTGCGCAACATCCGCGCGGGGTTCGCCAAGAAACTGCAGGCGGCGTCGCTGGTGCTGGTGTTCGTCATCGCTGCCAGCCTCATCACCTACTTCGCCGCAGTACCGACAGGCGGTCCCACCGAAGGCGGGGGAGCTGGAGAGGTCGTGGCGGAGGTGAACGGCGAGCCCATTCAGCGCCTGCAGTTCGAGATGCAGGCAGAGGAAAGGACGCGTGAGCGCATCAGCATGGCTGGCGGCGATGCCCTGGCGGCGATAGGTGTGCGTTCGGAGGTGCTGGAACAGCAGATTCTGCAGACGCTGATCGCGCAGGCGGCGGAAAAGGAGGGCATCTCCATCTCTGACCGCGACCTGGATCGCGAGATCGACAGGTTGGTTGACCAGCAGGTGAAGCAGGAGCGCGAACGCGCCGCGCAGGGCAAAGAGATCTCCGACCAGCAGTTCGAGATGATCATCCGCAACTCGTTCGGCAAGAGCCTGCGCGAGTGGCGGGAAGACCTGAAAAAAGTGTGGGAACCGCGCAAGCCGCTTCTGCGTACCGCGCTGATCGAGCAGAAACTGAAGGAGAAGGTTGCGAAGGTCCCCGTCCCTTCGGACGACGAGCTTAAGCGCAGTTACGACCTGCTGGAAATCCGTCACATTCTCATCAGCACCGACAAACGCACCGAGGAGCAGGCGCGCCAGCGAGCAGAGGAGATTCTACAGAAGATAAAGTCGGGCGGTGACTTCGCCCGGCTCGCCCGCGAGTTCTCCGATGACCCGGGTAGCAAGCAGTCGGGCGGAAGTCTGGGCAGTATTCCGCGCTCGCAGGTGGCGATAATGTTCGTGCCGGAGTTTGCGAAGGTGGTGGAGGCGCTTCAGCCGGGGCAGGTAAGCGACCTGGTAAAGACTCAGTTCGGGTTCCACATCATCCGCCTTGAATCGGTGAAGCCGAATGTGCCGCCGGATTTCGAGCAGAAAAAAGAGGACTACCGGAAGCAGTATATAGAGAACCGGCGCGAAACCCTGTGGAATCAGTACCTGGCGCAGTTGCGCCGCACCGCAAAGATCAAGATTCTGGACCCCGAACTGCAGGCGTTCCAGACCCTGGAAGAGCTGCGGCAGAAAGCCGGTACGCCGGAGTATCCCGCCGCACTGGACAGAGCCATACAGGCGTTCGAGAAAGCCACCAAGGAGATACCTTCGGCAGAGGCTATGGTAGTGCTGGGACAGCTGTATCGCACACAGTCCGAGATGCCGGGGCTGGCGGAACCTGCTCGCAAGAAGGCGCGAGAGTCGGCGATCACCGCCTGGCAGAACGCCCTGCAACGCATCGAAAGCATCCAGCTGCGCATGATGCTGGCGGAGCTGTACCGCAAAGAGAAACAGGACGACCTGGCTATCAAGCAGTATGAAGAGATAGGCAAAGTGGCTTGGGACCGCCCCGATATTCACGCCCAGCTGAGAAGTATCTACAAAGAGATGGGCAGGCAGGACCTGGTGCAGAAGGAGATCGAGTGGGAAAAGAAATATCAGGAGCGGATGCGCACGGAACGTGCCCCTGTGCCCCAGTCGCCGCCTGCGGGCACGCAGAAACCCTGAGCAGTCCGCAGACACCTTCGCGCAAAGACCGCCCGAAAAAGGGCGGACTTTTTTCATTTTTCCGGCTAAGGCTTAGCAGGAAAAAGGTGTAACCGTCGAGAATGACCAGTACAACAACACGGGGCAGTTCGCTGTGAGCAAGCCGACGATGTGCCGAAACCGGGGAAATGGTTCAGCGGATGGCTTGTCACAGCCGAAAGCCTGCCGTGAACATCCCAAAAGGAGGGCTGAACCAATGCTTCGGAGTGTTGCCGTTGTGGTCGCGGCAGTGTTTGCGCTCAGTGTGGCTGCACACGCTGTGCCCGCCTGGGGGCGACGCACAGGCGCCGATTGCTCGGCGTGCCACTGGGCGTTGAACAAGCTGAACGCGACGGGCAAAATGTTCCTTCTGCGCGGGCACCGCATGCCCGACGAGGAGGGAATCGGCGACAAGAGCTACAACTTCGGCGATTACACCAGCTTCGCCAGCAAAGTGCGGTACATCGCCGACAAGAAAGCCGATCCCTCCACGCAGTTTGATGTGGAGGCGCTGTCCATCTACTCCGGCGGACCGATCGACAGGACGTTCTCCTACTTCTTTGAAATGTACCTGCATGAGCGTGCGGGAAGCGCTCCGGGATCGGGTAGCCGCAGCAAGCTTGCCGACGCCTACCTGTCTTACGTCTCGGACCCGAGCGTCGACACCTTCTACTGGGTGCGTGCGGGGCAGATTTACCCCTACCTGATCTATTACTACGGCTCCGGCGGACGTCTGACCATCAGCCGCGCGGAGGCGATCAACCGCGGACCAGGGGGAGGCAATAACTATACCCCGCGCGACCGCGCCTATGGTGTCTCGGCAGGCTACGTCTACGAAGGAAAGTTCGTCGCTGAGGCGGGCATTGTGAACAGCGCTGGCGGCAACGCCACGCCCAACATCAGCGAGACCAACAACTTCAAAGACGTGTGGGCAACGCTGGAGTACACTCTCGACGAAAACGGCAGCGGTATCGGCGTCTACGGCTACAGCGGGAAGTTCTTGACCGGCAGCGGTGAGGACAAGTTCGACCGTGTCGGTGTACTGGCGAACTACACCACGCCGCGCTGGGCAATCCTCGGAGGGGCGTTCACCGGTAAGCACGACCTGCCCGCGTCTCGCCGTGTACGCGCCACTTTCGCCGAGCTGGACGTCGCTTTCACCGATCAGACCGCCGGCTGGCTGCGCTGGGACAACTTCTACCGCGACATCCCCAGCAACAGCGAGAACCGCCTGGTGGAGCTGTCGTTAGGCATCAGCCATCGGCTCAGCAGCGTGGGGCGCCTTGCGGTGGAGTACCGCAACCGCCGATACACGGGCGGCGCGGAAACTCGCGATGACCTCGTAGTGGAGCTGAACTGGCTGTTCTAACGACATCACCCTGTGGGGAGGGGGACCTCCCCCTCCCTATCTCACAATCCCTCTGACCGCCCCCCTGATAACCTCCTCCAGCTCCTGCCGACTGGTGACCAATACGTCACCCGGTACCGTGTGCTTCAACGCCGAGAGGGCATCTGCACAGCGCATCGCAAGCTGGAGGTCGCCCTGAAGAAAACCGTACACAAATCCCGCGTCGTAGGCATCGCCGCTGCCGATAGGGTCCACCACCTCGAAGGGGCACCCCTCGGATTGCAGAACCCCCTCCGCAGTAGCAACCACACTGTAGCGACGCCCTGCGGTGGCAGTCTGCTGGTCGCGCAGAGGCGTGGCAACGACCGGCACCTGATACCGCCGGCGAACCGCCCCGGCAACGGCAGTGTCGTCTTCCTCCACCTCGAAAACCGTTCGGGCGTCTGCCGGAGAGACGATGAGCAGTTGCACAAACGGCAGAAGGTTTTCGATCACCCGACGCGCCTCCTGAGGTGTCCATAGCAGAGAACGGTAATTGAGGTCGAAGGAGACGGGTATCCCCATCTCGTGCGCGGTTCGCAAAGCCTCGAGCGTGGCTTCACGACAGGTATCGCTGAGCGCAGGGGTAATACCTGTGGCGTGCAGGAGTCCGGCATCCGTGAGCAGGCTCCGCCAATCCCACTCGCCCGGCTTCCAGCGGCTCATGGCGGAGTTCTTGCGGTCGTAGTACACCCTTGTTGGGCGTGGCGTTACGCCCGATTCCACAAAATACAGCCCCAGTCGCCCATCGGTGTCCCATGAGACGTTGCTGACGTCTACGCCGAGAGCCTGCAAGCGTTGCGCTACCAGACGTCCCAACGGGTTATCCGGCAGACGCGACAGCCACGTTACCGGCACCCCCAGCTGTGCCAGTACCGCCGCGGTGTTGCTCTCTGTGCCCGCTACGGAAACCTCGAATCGCTCCGCCTGCACCAGGCGCTGGTAACCCGGTGGGGACAACCGGAGCATCGTCTCGCCAAAGGTCACCACGCGCATAGCATCCCTCCTCCCTGTCATTCTCCCTGCAGAGCAAGCGCTCCTTTCTCCCTTTGACACCCGCAAAGTGTTCAGGTATACTACCTTCAAATAGCCTGCGCAGGGGTACGCCTCGATGATGGAAATCTGCCTCAGCATGTGGAGCTTCGCGCTGGAGTTTCAGCGACGCAATATGGACATCGAGCGCTTCTTCCAGACCTGTCGGGAAGTTGGGGTGGACTCCGTAGAGGTAGTGGACTACTTCTGGCTGTCGGCAGGTCAGCCCATGTCGGTGCTGAGCAGTTCCGGTCTGCGCGTGTGCGTGTACGACGTGGCGACCGACTTTGTGCACCGGGACCCCAACAGCAGGATCGAGCAGGTGAAGCTGGCGTACGCGGCGATCGAAGAGGCACTGCGTCTGGGCGCGAAGCTGGTGCGCCTCCTGCCGGGTGGATTGAAAGAGGGCATTCTGTACGAAGATGCTCTGCAGATGGTGGTGGAATCGGTCTCCTCCGCGGCACGCTACGCACACAAGGCGGGAGTATCTGTGGTACTGGAACCCCATCAGGACGTGGTGAACTCTGCGCAGACTTTGCGCTATGTGGCTGAACAGGTGAACTCTTCTGCTTTCGGCGTGAACGCCGACCTGAGCACCTTCCTGCTGAACGGTCTTGACCCTGTGTCCGAGTGTGTTTCCCTCGCCGATCTGTGCAAACTGGCGCACCTGAACGATATACGCCGGGTCTCCAAAAAGTACCAGGGCTACCTGTACTATGGGCTGAACGGCGCAACTTATGCGGGAACTGCCGTAGGCGATGGCGAAATAGATATTCGAGGGTGCATCGAGGCACTGGTGGCGGGAGGTTTTCGCGGTCCCTTCAGCATAGAGTGCCTGAGCATGTCGGAAAGCCTCCCGGGTGTGCAACGAAGCCTGAACAACGTTCGAGAGATTCTGGAGGAGGTAAACAGCGGTGAGTAATCACACACTGCGCGTTGGTCTCATTGGAGCAGGCGGTATCGGGCGAACGCACCTTGCCAGTTACGATCGCGTGCGCGAGGCGCAGATCGTGGCGGTCGTGGATATCAACGAGGAGCTGGCGCGTCATGCGGCACAGCAGGTCTCGGCACAGGCTTTCCAGAGTGTGGAGCAGATGCTCAACGAGGTGGAACTGGATGCAGTGGACATCTGCACCCCACCCGCTGCCCATCTGGAGGCTGCTCTGCCTGCTATTGAGCGCGGTCTGCATGTGCTCTGCGAAAAGCCCCTGGCGCATCATCCCGATGCCGCTCGTCAGATGGTGGATGCTGCCGAAAAGAAAGGCGTGAAGCTGATGACCGCTTTCTGCCATCGCTTCCATCCCCCTGTCATCGCGCTGAAGCGACTCATCGACGCAGGCGAACTGGGCGAGGTGGTGATGTTCCGAAACCGGTTTGCCGGTCCGTTCAAAGGGGTGGAAGAGCGATGGTTTTCGGATAAGGAAGTGGCTGGTGGCGGGGTTCTGATGGACACCAGCGTGCACAGTATCGACCTGTTCCGCTTTCTCGTGGGCGAGGTTGCCCGGGTGCAGGCGGTGGTTCGTCAAACCAACCCTGTCATCGGTGATGTGGAAGACACCGCGATCGCCCTGTTATCCACTCAGGATGGGCGCATGGGCGTGGTGGAAGCCAGCTGGGTGCTCGCCGCGGGCTTCAACGTGGTGGAAGTCTACGGTACCGAAGGCGCGGCGATGGTGCACTACTGGGACGGCTTCAAGAGCCGCTACAAGACCAGCAAGATGGAAGACTGGCAGCCGCTGGAGGAGGTGGGACCCGACCGGTTCGTGGGCGAGATACAGCACTTCGTGGACGCCTGTTTGAACAGGACGCCTCTGCAGGTGACCGGTTACGACGGCTTGCGCGCGGTGGAGATCGTCTACGAGGCGTATCGCACTGCGCAGGGATAGACCACAAACGAACTTCTGGAGGGCGAGGCTCCTGCCGAGCCGTAGGAGACCTAACCCCCTAGCCCCCTTCCCTGCGAGGGAAGGGGAGCAGAAGCCTCTCCCCGCGTCGGGGAGAGGTTGGGAGAGGGGTGTGCAACGGCTCACCAGCAGGTTCGCCCTCCAAGTGATAGGAGCCTCACCATCTTCGGCGTTGTTGCCTACGAGCGCAGGGCGAACGGGTTGAAGTCCGTATCGTAGTCGTAATAGTCTTCCTGCTCGGCTCGCTTGAGGAAGCCCACCACCGCATAGGTCAACGGTGTCGCCAGCGCCTCATACAGCACCTTCGCCGTGTAGTTCCACACAATGACCCTGAACAGGAGACCGGTATCCCATACCCCGGCGAAGGCGATGGTCTGGAATAGCACCGTGTCCACCGCCTGTCCCACCACCGTACTGCCGATGGTGCGCGTCCACAGAAACTGCCCGCCCGTCCAGATTTTCATCTTCGCCATGATGTACGAGTTCGTGAACTCTCCACACCAGAAGGCGATGAGGCTCCCCAGCACGATACGCGGGGTCTGCCCCAGAATGGTGGCAAAAGCGTCCTGCATTTTCCACTCGGGCGAGGGAGGCAGAAGCACGATGATGGCGAACAACAGCGCAGCGAACAGGTTGAACCCGAATCCCATCCAGATGACGCGGCGCGAACGGGCGTACCCGTACACCTCCACCAGCACGTCCCCGAAGATATAAGAGATGGGGAACAGCAGCGTGCCGGCGTCCAGGTCCATCTGCACGAGGTTAAACAACCTGACGGGCTTCACCGCGACGATGTTCGACAACAACAGCACCACCACAAAGCTCACCGTGATGATGTCCAGATAGCGGTACTGGCGCGTCATCAGAGGGCATCACCTCCCAGCAACTTTCGAGCGCGCTCAATCTGGTCACGAACGGCGTCGGGCGCGGTGCCTCCCCGCGTCCGGCGGGCACACATCACCGCCTCGGGCTGTATCACCTGCACCGCCTCGTCATCGAACAGGTCGCTGAACTGGCGCAGTTCAGATACCTGCAGGCTCTCCAGCGGGCGTCCCTGCCGGAGGCAGTACTGCACCACCCTGCCGACCACCTCATGCGCCTGCCGGAACGGCATCCCCTTGCGCACCAGATAGTCGGCAAGGTCGGTGGCGTTGGAGAAGTCGCCCTGCACCGCATTCCTCATGCGTTCGGTGCGCCACTGTGCCCGCTGGAGCATCAGATGCATCAGCGCCACGCTGTCGCGCACGGTATCCAGCGCGTCGAACAGGAAGCCCTTGTCCTCCTGCAGGTCGCGGTTGTAGGAGAGGGGCAGAGCTTTCAGCATCACCAGCGCACCCGTCAGGTCGCCCACCACGCGCCCCACGCGCCCGCGTATCAGCTCCGCCACATCAGGATTCTTCTTCTGCGGCATGATACTGCTTCCGGTAGTCACGCTGTCGTCCAGCTCCACGAAGCCGAACTCGGGCGTGCTCCACAAGATCAGCTCCTCCGCAAGGCGAGAGAGATGTGTCATCAGCAGAGCGGCACAGGTGAGGAACTCCACCACGAAGTCGCGGTCAGAGACGGCATCGAGGCTGTTCTCGCAGATGCCTTCAAATCCCAGTTCCTGCGCCACCATCTCGCGGTCAAGCGGGAACGACGTGCCCGCCAGCGCGGCGCAACCGAGTGGCAGCTGATTCACCCGTTTCCTGCAGTCCATCAGTCGCTCGCGATCGCGCTGAAGCATCCAGAAGTATGCCATCAGATGATGGGCAAGGCTCACCGGTTGAGCGTGCTGGAGGTGGGTGAAGCCGGGCAGGATGGTGTGCAGATGCCCCTCCGCCGCGCCAATCAGCCACTCCTGCAGGGCGCGTATCTCTTCACACAAGGCGTCGATGCTCTCGCGCAGGTAGAGGCGCGTGTCGGTTGCCACCTGGTCGTTGCGGCTGCGAGCGGTGTGCAGTTTGCCAGCCACCGCGCCGATGCGCTCGGTGAGCAGGCGTTCAATTTCGGAGTGAACGTCTTCCGCCCGCGGGTGGAAGCTCACCTTGCCTGACTCGATGTCCCCGCGCACTGCGTGCAAGCCGGTGATGATCGCCTCCGCCTCTTCAGGTGACAGCACCCCGACTTTGCCCAGCATCCGCGCGTGCGCGATACTGCCCCGGATGTCCACCTGCCACAGCCGGGCATCCACACCGATCGAGGCGGTGAACGCCTCCACCGCCTCGTCGGTCTGCTTTTCGAAACGTCCACCCCACAGTTTGCTCATGGCTGTGCTTCGTGCTTCTGGCGCAGAGCGTGATACATGCGCGCCTGCAGTCCGAAAATCTTCACCATGCCCGTGCTCTCACGCTGATCGAAGGTGGTGGTGTCAAAGGAGGCGAGCTCCTCCGAGTACAGCGCCCACGGACTGCTTCGCCCGATCACCTGCAGGCTTCCCTTATACAGCCTCAGCCACACGGAACCGGTCACGCGCTCCTGCGTGCGGTTGATGAACGCCTCGAGGTCGTCTTTGAACGGGTCAAACCACAACCCGTAGTAAGCGAGCTGCGACCACTCCGCATCTGCCAGCGCCTTGAAACGCAGTTCCTCGCGCGTCAGCACAAGCGCTTCCAGTGCGTGGTGTGCGGTCAGGATGGTAACGGCAGCGGGGCACTCGTAGTTCTCGCGAACCTTCAGCCCCAGCATCCTGTCCTCCATGATATCGATGCGCCCCACACCGTTCTCTCCCGCTATCTGGTTGAGTCTGCCGACGAGCTCGGCGGGCGAGAGGCGTTCGCCATCGATGGCGACGGGCACGCCCTGCTCGAAGTCCAGCTTCAGCTCGCGCGGGGCATCGGGGGCATCCAGTGGACTGCGCGTCCAGCGGAAAATCTCCTCTGGCGGGGCGTAGTCGGGTTCCTCCAGCCGCCCACCCTCGATGGAGCGCCCCCACAGGTTCTCGTCGATGCTCCAGATTTTCTCCACGCTCTGGGAGATAGGCACGCCTCGCGATTTCGCATACTCGATCTCCCACGAGCGGGTCATGTTACGCTCGCGGATGGGAGCGTGGATAGTGGCGTCGGGCATCAGTGCACGGATAGTGAACTCGATGCGAAACTGATCGTTGCCCTTGCCGGTACAACCGTGCGCGAATGCCGTCGCGCCCACCTGCTTTGCCACCTCTACTGCCTTCGCCGCGATGATGGGACGCGCGATCGAGGTGCTGACCGGGTAGCCTTCGTAGCTGGCGTTTGCCTTCACCGCGCAGAAGCAGTAATCGCGGGCGAACTCCTCTTTCGCGGGCACGGTGTAGTGCTCGGTGCCCAGCGCACGCGCCTTTTCCGCCGCTTCACGGATATCCTCTTCTGGCTGACCCACGTCCACCGTGACGGTGATCACATGGTCGTAGCCATACTCTTCACGCATTAACGGGATACACACGGAGGTATCCAGCCCGCCCGAATAGACCAGAACCACTTTCTTCATGGCTTGCACTCCCCTGTTGGATAACGGTTAGATTATACGAGAACGCGGTGCAGAGTGCAAGTTCCATGCCATTTGCACTTCTGCGCCTTTGCCTCTATAATATGTCTGAAGAGCCTCAGGGGGAACAGTCTATCGGTGCGTACTTTCCAGCGTCAAGAGAAGCTGATCTGGGCACTTTCCCTCGCCGGGACGGTGGTCTGCTGGTGGCTACAGCCGCCGCAGTTGCCTCACGTGTTGCCTCTGCTACTGCTCTTCCTGCTTGCCACGCTGACGATGGCGGTGCCGGTCGGGCGCCTGGGGGCGCGTACGGTGCGCTTCGGCGGCTCGGTGGTGCTTTTCGTGACACTACTTTATGGAGCGATGCTGGGGTCTGCGGTCGGGCTGGTGTCCGGATGGCTGGCGCAGTCCTTCCGTCGCGATCGTCGTGAGATTCTGGCATACGCTCCTGCGGTGGCGATGTCTGCGCAATGCAGTGGCTTGCTATACCGCATGGGAACCGTCTCCGCTTCTTTACCTCCTACAACATGGCAGGGCTGGGCACGATTGCTTGTCGCCTTGCTGACCTTCAGCGCGGCGCGTGTGGTGCTCCTGTGGTGGATGCAGGGCAGGCGTCGCACCCATCTTCGCTCTATCCTGCGGGCGGAGGCGATTGTGGATGCGGTCACACTCCCTGCCATCATGGCGGCACTGTTCATGTATCGCGAGTGGGGCTGGCTGTCGGTGCTGGCGCTGTGTGCGATGGGAGCAGTAGGTCTGTTCTCGGCGCGGGCTTTCATCGAAGCGCACCTCGCCCACCGACAGATACGCGCCCTGCAAACCATGCATCAGCGCCTGATCGCGCACCTGCATCCCGATCACTTGTTACAGGATCTGGGCAGCGAGCTGCGGCGCCTTCTGCCGTTCGAGCGCATGAGCCTGTGGAGCTACGCCCGGCAGGAATCACACCTGCAGATTGTGGGCGCATACCCGCAGGAGGATCGCTCGGAGTTCCCCGCCTATGTGGGCGCGGAGGGTATGCTGAGCCAGGCGCTGGACATCGCCAGGCCGCTAGTGCTCACGGACGCGCATCGCCAGATACACCCTGAGCTGGCGGAGCTGTTCCGTGGACATCTCTTCATCATCCCTCTGACAGCCCACGATTACCGCTGGGGACTGCTGGTGCTGGAGCGCCCTGCCCACCACGAGCCGTTCACCCGCGCGGATTATCAGCTGGTACGCGTGCTGGTGGAGCACCTTGCCATCCTGCTGGAAAACATGCGCCTGTACCGCCAGACGATGGACCTGGCGGTGCGTGATGGATTGACCGGTCTGCTGAACCACCGCCGACTGCACGAGCGGATGAAGGAGGAGCTGTCGCGCTCTCTGCGCTACCACCACCCGATGGCGCTGTTGATGATCGATGTGGACTATTTCAAGCGCTACAACGATACCTACGGTCACCAGCAGGGCGATGAACTCCTGCGCATCCTTGCCGAAACCCTTCAATACAACGTCCGCCAGACCGATATCGTGGGCAGGTACGGAGGCGAGGAGTTCGCCATCATCCTGCCGGAGACGGATAAGCAATCGGCGGTGGTACTTGCCCAGCGCTTGTGCGATACTGTGGCGAGGACGCCTTTTCCCGGCGTGCCTGGCGGTCCGCCCACGCGCTGCACCATCAGCGTCGGCGTGGCAAGCTATCCCGAGGATGGCTTGACCGTCTCGGAACTGGTAGCCGCTGCAGACTCTGCGCTGTATCGGGCAAAGCGATACGGCAAAAACCGGGTGGTGATGGCCTCGTGAACGACAGTCTCGCCGTCGTGCTGACCGCTGGCGGGTGTATCGACAGGGCAGAGTTCGTGATGACCGGGCCGCCAGAGCACTACCTCTCGTGGACGGAAGACGAGGAGCTGGCTATCACGAAAGCGTTCCTGATTGTACAGGGGCGCGCCCTGCTGGAGATTGTGCTGGACGCGGTGCGGAACACCGGGCTGGCTGAAAAGGTGGTGGTCGTTGGTGTCCCGGAGATGGAGCGGTGGTTGCACGCGCCCCACGAGGTGCTGATAGCCGACCGGGGAACGGCGCACGAGAACCTGATCGTTGGGTTAGAGGCGGTGGCAGAGTTTCCGCGTGTGCTTTACCTCACTACCGACCTGCCATTTGTCACCGCTGAGGCCGTAAGCGCCTTCGTGCAGGCATGTCCGCGGGATGCTCAGATCTGCTACGGCATCGTGCGGCGCGAGGTGTTCGACAGACGCTTTCCCAACTCACCCAGCACCTATGCTCGGCTGAGGGACGGTAGCTTCGTGGCGGGATGCGCGGCTATGGTGGAGCCGCCCGCGCTGTTGAACCGGGCAGAGTGGATACACCGTGCAGCCCAACGACGTAAGAGCCTGTTTCGGCTCGCGATGCTGGCAGGACCGCGGGTGGTGTGGAAATACCTGACCCGCCAGCTGACGGTTGCGGATGTGGAGCGCAGGGCGGAACACCTGCTCGGGATGCGCTGTCGGGCGGTGGAGTGCCCGCCGGAGCTGGCTTACGATATCGATACCCCCGAAGAGTATTTCTACGCCGTGAGGTTCGTCGATGCCAGACCTCACTAGGCGCGTGCTAACGGCGGCAGTCGGCATTCCCCTCTTCCTGTTCGCGCTGATAGGACCTCCCCGCTCGGCGTTGCCGGAAGGGGTTCTGTGGACGGCGCTGGTGATGTTGCTTGCCCTGCTGGGCGCGGTAGAGATGCTGTCAGCGATAGAACGGAGATACCCGGAGGTGCGCGTGAACCGCCTGCTGGCGATGCTGGCGGTATACCTGCCCTTCGATGCGTGGCTGAGCCAGCCTCAGCAGTTCCCTCTCTTGCCCACAACTCGTCTGATCGCACTGGCAGGCGTTCTGCTGGCTTTCGTCTGGGAGGTGTGGCAGGCGGAAAGGCATCAACGGCTGACCGTATGGCGCAACATGGGTGCAGGCGCGCTTATCGCTCTTTATCTGGGCGTGCTATTCAGCGCGTGGGTGCGCTTGCGCCTGCTGGACGTGGGCTGCAGGCAAAGCTCAGAATGGTTGTCGGATGGCGTGAGGCTGGTGCTGATCACCTGCATCGCGGTATGGGTCTGCGACACATCAGCCTACTTTGTGGGCAAGAGGTTCGGGCGACGGCGTATGTCTCCCCTGCTCAGTCCGCGTAAGAGCTGGGAAGGTGCCCTGGCGGGCGTTCTGATGGGGACGGTAGCGGCATCGCTGGTAGCCCCTGCGCTGAGCTTGCCTGCTGTGTCCGCGCTGGCGCTTGGAACAGCCGCTTCGGTGGTGGGACAGGTGGGCGACCTGTTCGAGAGCTCTCTGAAGCGGGAGCTGGAGGTCAAGGACTTCGGGGGGATATTGCCCGGGCACGGCGGAGTGCTGGATCGCTTTGATAGCCTGCTGTTCGCTTTAGCAGTTATTTACCTCTTGAGCCACTTTCTGCCCATTTGCTCGTAGCTCTAACAGAACGCGCTTCCTCTGGCGTGTGGAACGAAAGCCTCGAAGCCTTTTAAGGAGAGGATTGCGCATGGTTGTTGTACTGGCGGAGAGTATGCTTGTGTACCAGCCTCCGGCATGGTGGCAGCGTGCGCTCGTAGCGGATGGACAATCGTGGGTGTGGATAGGCACGCTCATTATCAGTCTCACTCTGGTAGCCGCGCTGGCTCTTCGCTACCTCTATTCCATGTGGTGGCTGAACCGCATTCGCCTGCTTCGCAGTCAGGGCTTGATTTCCTCCTCGGAACTGCATGTGGGGCAATGTGCCCATCTTCAGCTGCTGGAGGGTAGGGAGGACGAACGCCTTCGGCAGTGGCGCACGATGGTGAGGCGTGTCGAGCCGGATTTCGTGCACGTAGACCTGCCGGTGTCACCAGAGGGAATCTGTCGGTTCACGCCCGGTACGCGAGTGGCACTGGCAGTAAACGCCATCGACTCCCTGTATGTCATGGATACGGAAGTAGTAGGAATGGATAGGAGCGGTTCGGGCATCCTGTACCTGCGCCGGCAACCGCTTCTGCACCGCCTGCAACGACGGCAGTTCGCCCGCGTGGAGCTGTTCGTACCAGCCACGGTAGAGGTAGTGGGAGGCAAGGGCATTGGCAGGTACGCGGGTACAGTGCTGGACATCGGCGGGGGTGGAATGTGCCTGCAGGTGCCCATCGCCGTCGAGCCGGGCAGTATTGTTCGTGTGGATTCGCCTTCCCTATCCAGCGTAGTGTGCGATTCGGTGCGCCTGACGGTGGTCGGCGTCTCGGAGACCGTTGTGGACGGACGCATGGAATATCGCCTGCACTGCGCCTTCGTAGACCTGAACACAGAGCATGCCGAGCGTATCGCACGCTTCGTGCATCAGAAACAACGCGAGAAAACCGCGGCGCGAAGATGGCGCATCCCGCAGGATAATCCGCTCTCTGACCTGAGCTCTACCTCCTCGTAAGCCGATAATGTTATCGGTAGCGTCGCAGGCAAGGGAGAGACACCGGTGTTTCAGGCAGGCGACCCCGTAGAGGTTCACGTCAAAATAGGGGGCAATCCCGTCGCACTGCGCGGGCAGGTAGCGCAGGTGGTGCGTCCGCTCATCGAGGTACACCTGGCGGACAATCCACCGCTTGATGGCTCAATAAAGCCGGGCATGTGCGTACCCATCGCTATCACCAGCAGCACGGGCATCTACAGTTCAGAGGCCACGGTGCAGCGCTACCACCCGCAAACAAAACAGCTCGTTGTCGCGGTGAACGGCAGTTTTCGCTTCCAGCAAAGGCGCCAGCATGAGCGCTACCGCTGTGAGATGCAGGTACACCTCCGCGCTTCAGGCGAGAATGAGTGGACAACGGGCATCTGTCGGGATATTTCGGCAGGCGGCGCACGCATCTACGTGCCGCAGAACTTCGTCCTGCAATCTAATGCTCTGGAGGTCGTCTTCATCGCCCCGACCAATCAGCAGGCGGTGCGTGCCAATGCAGAAGTGGTGCGTACCAGCAAGCTGTTGAATGATGAGGGATGGGAGCTGGGCATCCGTTTCACCGAGATGAATCGCATGGAGAAAATCCACTTCGCCCGACTTCTCCAGCACTGGGCGTCTATCAATCAACAGGAACCCTACCAGCCGTAGCGACTACCCCCTCATCATTTCCGCCAGCTTTTCCACCAGTATCGCTCCCTCAAAATGAAGCATACCCTCACCAACGGCTACTCTCTCGACGCGGATGGGCGCCTTCATTTCTGAAAGGTCAAGCAGTGGGCGGTTCAGAAACAGATCTGCAAGCAGGTCGCGTACCTTCTCCGGCACGCTAACGCCCACCACGCGCACCTCCGACGCTTCGAACCAGACCTTCATGCCCTCCCTGAGCCGAATCTGCCCGCTGAGATCGCCAGACAGTTTCAGCCCCAGTCGGGTATGCACATCGATGGAGAGCACCACCTGACCGGCACGACTGCGCACACGCAGGTTGGACAGATGCGACACCACCAGGTTCCAAGGGGAACGCACCGGCGGCAAGAGACTGCTGAGATAGGACTGCAATGCCTCATCGCTCAGCGTCGCGTGAAACGCGCCCGATTTCGCCTTCAGCGGTGCGTCAGGGCGATACTCCACCTCCTGCAACTCCACCACCAGCTCGCGCAACACCAGCCCGGGCTGTATCTCCACCCCCTCACCTACAATGCGCACTGATTGAACCCTTCCCTGAAACATCCGTTCATGCCTCCCGAACAGATACACGCGATACTGTTTCGCCGGACCGATGAGATGGGGCAGGCGCGCCTCCACCCGCCTCTCCGCCATGCGACGCGGGTTCACTCCACACCCGACAAGCGCCACCGCTACAGCCAGACACCATGCACACAGCGCGATCCTGCCTTCCTGAATGCGACCGCTCATGCCAATCATTATACCCTATCACTGAATTACCACCCCGGTCAACCGGTTTCCTGCGAGATTTTGAGTATTTTTCCGAGAATTTTCAAAATTACATGGAAATCCCTTGATTTTTTGAATATCACGATGTATAATTTGAAGCAATGGAGGTGATGAGGATGTACTCCGTTCCTGCAAGGTGCCCGGTGTGCGGTGGGAATCTGCAGATACGTGAAGTGGTCTGTGAGAACTGCCACACCCAGATGCGCGGCGAGTTCTCGGCGTCCACCTGCCGTTATTGCGGACTGGATGCGGAACAGAGGCAGTTTCTGGAGGTATTCCTGCGGTGCCGGGGTGTGTATAACTGTGTGGAGCGCGAACTTGGTATATCCTACCCGACTGTGAAGGCTCGGCTCGAGGCTCTGTTGCAGGCGTTAGGTCTGGCGGCAGTCGGTGAGGAGAAGGCTGAGGAGATGGAGACGCAGAGTCGTCGGCAGGCGATTCTGGATGCGCTGGAGCGCGGCGAGATCACCGCTGAAGAGGCGGCGGAAGAGCTGCGCCGATTGCGGTAGGAGGTGTGTTCCATGAACGAGGAACTGAAACGAATCCTGCGCATGGTGCGGGAGGGCAAAATCACTCCCGAACAGGCGGAGATGCTCATCGAGGCGTTGATGGCAAAGCCGGGTGAGCAGGGCAAACGCCGACAGGACGAGGCTTTCGAGGAAGCGATGGAGCAGTTGCGCAAAGCCTTTCGTGGTGTGGACTGGCGGCGGATCCAGCAGGAATGGCGGCGCATCAGCGAAGAGATACGGGAGCAGACCCGCCGCGGCTGGGAGGAAGCCGCCCGCGCCTTTCGCGGAATGGGGCGCTGGGATATCGACCTGCGTCTGGGCGCAGTGCAGGACGTGGAGTTTGACCAGACGATAGACATCCCCGTCGGCGCGCGTCTCATCGTGCAGAACGTGCTGGGCGACGTGCGCGTGCGAGGGGTTGAAGGTTTCACCCAGATGCGCGTGCACGCGGAGGGGAGCGTCCGCGCAGATGAACCGGAGCAGGCAACGATGACCGCCCAGTCGTGGGCGCCTGTGATCGAACAGCGCGGCGATGTGGTGTTCGTGCGGGTGGCTCGCGCGGGCAAGTTCGCCTCGGCGGATGTGGAAATCACGGTGCCCGTCAGCGTGTCGGTGGAAATCCAGTCCACTGCCGGCGATGTGCTGGTAGAAGACACGAGGTCGGGTGTGAGCGTGGAGAGCGCCAGCGGCGACATTACCGTGCGAGGGGCAGAGCGTGCGGTGAGGCTGGTATCGGCGAGCGGCGACGTCACTCTGGAAGACACCAGAGCCGACAGCGCGGAGCTGGAAACGCAGAGCGGCGACATCCAGTGCGAGAACATCGGCGTGATGGAACTACGCGCTCGCACCGCCAGCGGCGACATCATGGTGAGTCGGTCTACAGCAAAGAGTATCTCCCTTGCCACTGCCAGCGGCGACCTCCAGCTGGAGCTCGCCACACCGTTCAACGGTCTGGCACAGTTGCAGTCGGCGAGCGGCGACATCACGATTGGCTTGCCAGCAGGGTCTCACTGCACGGTGCGTGTCATCTGCACCGACGGCGAGGTGCGTAACCAGCTGGGTATCTCGCTGGAACGCAACGAACGCGGCGAGTGGGAAGGCGTATTCGGCGAGGGCGAAGAGAGAGGCACGCTGACCGCCCGCACGATTCGCGGCGATGTGACCCTGCACACCGTCTGAGCCTTTATCGCAACAACAAAACAAAATACCCCCTGACCTTAGACGCTGGCTAACCAGCGTCTCTTTTTTTGCCGCCTGCGCAGGCGGCGAGGACGCCTGAGAGACGCTCATTGTCCAGAGCAGAGGTGACCACCGTGACCATCGGTAGGTGAAGGGCGAACATCCCGATGAGCCGAATGCAGACCCCTCTTCCAACCTCTCCCCGAAGCGGGTAGAGGTGTTCCCCCTTCCCTCGCAGGGAAGGGGGTTAGGTCTCGGCATCGGGTCGGCAGGGGTTTCTCGCCCTTCAAGCCATCAAGAACCCTCACCTGCATTGAGAGTGTTTGAAAACCCGTAGCACGGGCATCTTGCCCATGATGAAGACACTGCTAACCCGTCTCTGACGACACCATGGGGTCGGTTGATGTGGATTTCTGGGCGTATGGGCGAGGACGCCCGAGCCACGAGTCTGAGATTTCAACCATCCCCACCTGCATTTGACAATTTCGTCTGGAGCTGTTATCTTAGACTTCGGAGAAACGGTTGAAGGGGGTTTTGTCATGGCACAGCCGACCCGTGCGGAAGTGATCGAAGCGGAACTTCAGCGTATCATCCCCATTATCGTCTGGGGAGTGGTGATCCTGCTGTTTGGGCTGTTTCTGCTGTATCTTTCCACCCTCAGAGCGTGGATGCCGTTCGGCGTTGGCGTTATCGTCGCGCTGGCGGGTTTGGGTGTCGCCGGATACGGCGGGTGGCAGTACATGAAACTGCAAAACCTTCCCACCTACCGCGCGCTCTGCCCCTACTGCGACCAGCCCACACTCTTCCTTGCCCCGCCGACGGAAGACTATACCTGTGAGCATTGCAAGCGCGTGGTGGCTATCGAGGGCGGGCAGGTGGTGCCTCCGCTGATGCTGGTGTGCCGACACTGCGGCTCGCCCCAGAAAGTGTCGCCACGCGCCAAGATGTTCATCTGCGACAACTGTAACGGACAGAACGACCTGAAACCCGCCAAGCCCGGTGTGGCAGCGGCGCCAGCGGGCACCGCTGAAGAGAGCTTTGAGTACACCACGTATGACCTCGTTCTGGTCAACGCGGGGCATGACACGGAAGAGGTGCTGGATATCCTGTGCACCATCCTCTCGGCGCCACGCGACCACTGCCGGGGCATTCTGAAAGACCTGCCGATGGTCATTCTGGTGGACCTGCCGCGGCGCAAGGCGGACTCCTATCGCCGGATGCTGCGCGAGGCAGGCGCTACTGTCGAGATACATCCCACCGGGCAGTACCGCCCACCGGCTAAGCAGAGCGGATAGAATAAAAAAGACCCCCTTCCGATGAGAAGGGGGCAACTGTATTACAAGTTATTGCAGGAGGAACTCTAATATCTCAATCGCGGGTGAAGTGAGCGTCGGTCATCTGGGTCTGGGTCATGGGTTTCACATGCCCGTCACAGAAGACGACGTTCGCGAACCCGCGATGTTTTACCGTCTGGTTAGCAGAGTCTACATCCTTGCGATTGTCGATGTGGCGGAAGTCCACCGTCGGGTTGCCCCACCACATAGATGGCGGGTCGATATAGGGTGTCTCCCACATTGTTCCGTCGCCACCGTACCATGGCACGTTGTAGAACCCGCTGTCGGCGAACATCACCTTCTCGGCGGGACGTGACAGCGCGCCCTCGCTGGCAGGGTTCTGCAGGTTCGGCCACGTTGCCCAGTTGAAAGAGATGTAAATGTCCGAGCCGATGTAGCCCCAATTGTAACCGTAGCCGTTACCGTCACCGAAGCGGGTGCGCCCGCCCCAGCTGGGACAGCGCTGAATCTGCCCGTTTTTCATGTAGGGGTACAGCAGGCTCTGCGTCTTGTCCCAGACGTTGGCGGAAGTCTCGCGCCCGAACCAGCACTGCCGCAGGGAGCCGTTGTACGCATACTGCGCGACAGGGTAGGTCTCGTCGTAGTCCTGCAGGTACATCAGCGTGGCGAGACCCAATTGCTTCATGTTGCTCTGGCAGCTCGCCTGTCGGGCTTTCTCGCGCGCCTGCGCGAAGACGGGAAAGAGGATGGCTGCCAGTATCGCGATAATCGCGATAACCACCAGCAGCTCGATCAGCGTGAAGGCGTTGCGTTGGTTTGGCATGTTTCCCTCCTTACCAAAAAAGTTCACCGCTCACGACGCGCGGAGGGAGACGTCGGAAGCGGTGTCTGTTTTCTCGGCGCGTCAACAAAAAACCTGATGCCCTTTCGCACCAGGTTGGTTGACATGCGCCCGATTCACCTTCGGGTCACGTCCCCCTCCCTCCGCGAAGGGGTACCCTGCCGTGTCGCAGGGAGTGACCAGCCGTCGCCGGGCATTCGGGCTCGTCTCCGCGAGGGAGACACACCGCAGCGGGCCTGCGCCGGATTCTCACCGGACTTCCCCCGATATTTCAGCTCCAATGCGATTGGAGCGCAGACGGCTATCCCTTATGTGATTTGGCTACAGTGTATCAGCTTTGCTCCCGCCTGTCAAGGGGTTTGAGCGTGCGTGTCGAGGATTTTCTCGTCCATTCTTCCGCTGAACTGCAGATGGTTCTGATGGGAAAACAGGATGGCTCCCCTCGCCCGGCGCGGACGAGGGGAGTGGAGGCTCTACCCTTCCGGTTGTGCGAAGCCCAGAGCGATGTCGATATCGCGCAAATCCTCAGGCGAAAGGGTAACCCCTGAAGCTTTCACGTTGTCCTCGATTTGCGATACCTTGCGTGCGCCAATGATCACGCTGGAGACCATCGGCTGACGCAAACACCACGCCAGCGCCATCTGCGCCATCGTCAGTCCATTCCGCTCGGCGATGGGGCGAAGCTTCTGCACCTTACCCAGTACCTCGTCGCTCATCAGCCAGCGCATAAACATGTTGGAGCTGTCGTCGGCGGCGCGGGTATCCGGAGGCGGTGGCGAGCCGGGCTGATACTTGCCGGTCAACACGCCCTGCGCCAGCGGCGAGAAGACGATGTTGCCCATCCCCACTCGCTCGCACATGGGCAGTACTTCCTTCTCGATCTCGCGCCCCAGCATGTTGTAGTGCGGCTGGTTGGATACGGGCGGGTCGATATTCATCTGCTGGCACAGGTGTACGGCATCCAGTATCTGAGACGCCGACCACTCGCTGACTCCCCAGTACAATATCTTGCCCTGCCGAATGAGGTCGCCCATCGCACGCACCGTCTCCTCTAGCGGGGTGTCGCGGTCGTAGCGGTGGCACTGATAGAGGTCGATGTAATCGGTGCCCAGTCGTTTCAGGCTGGCATGGCACTGCTCGAAGATATGTTTGCGCGACAGCCCGCGATCGTTTGGTCCGTTACCCATCGGGAAGTACACTTTGGTCGCCAGCACGTATGAGTCGCGCTTGAACGCCTTTAACGCCTTGCCCATCACCTCTTCGGCACGACCACCAGCGTACACGTTGGCGGTATCAAACAGGTTGATGCCCAGCTCATAGGCGCGGTAGATACATTGCGCCGCCGTCTCCTCATCGGTTGCGTGCCCGAAAGTCAACCAGGAACCGAGGCTCACCTCACTGACCTTCACGCCCCATTTTCCCAGCTTGCGGTACTGCATCTGTCCTCCTCCTGCTACCTCTAAAACGTTTAAGGTATCCTAATCTTAGCACTTGTAACCGCGGGATGTCAAGTTCAAGGAGGGTGTTTGAAAACCCGTAGCACGGGCATCTTGCCCATCATGGAGGCGCTGCTCACTCGTCTCTGACGACACCATGGGGTCGGTTGATAAGGATGTGTGAGCGTACGGGCGAGGACGCCCGTGCCACGAGTCTGAGATTTCAAACACCCTCGTGCGCCATTGACAACCGCAACCGGAAGTTGTTATAATGTTCCTGCGAACGGTCGGGGTGTGGCGCAGTTTGGTAGCGCGCACGGTTCGGGTCCGTGAGGTCGGCGGTTCGAGTCCGCCCACCCCGACCAGTGTTTTTCATTCCCTCTCACCGTGCTCCCCGGGTGGTTGTTCGCCCGCAGGCTGGGTCTGAACGCCACCTACCGGCTCTCCCCACACCATCAAGCCACCCAGATGCCCCGTGCGCCCCACCAGCACCGCTGACGCCACCGCCAGCACCGCCACCGCAATCCGCACCATCGGCATGTCCTTCTCCTCCGGGCGTGAGGTGGTTGTAAGCCGTCGCGCCGCCGCGCTGTAGCCTGCGAGCAAAAACAGCGCCAACCCGGCAGTCATCAGCGTTAGCAGCGCACTGCTCTCGTGCTGTTTCTCGAACGCCTCCACACGCGGGTTGCCTTCACCGAACTCCTCCGCCGCCTCGCCTGTGAAATAGGCACCTAGCCCGCCCACAAAGCCCGCGACCAGCAGGATCAGTGTCACGTGACGCCAGAAGCGTGTCCCCAGCACCAGCCAGGCCAGCGCGGTAAACGCCGCCAGAATCAGGAAGGCAATCGGGAAGTGCACGAGCACAGGGTGCAGGATAGGGATTTGATACATAAACTCGCGCTGCTCCTCCTCTCATTGCTTTCGCCTGCTTACCAATTTGTTTCGCCAGTCAAAATATCCTCTATGCGCCGGACGCTGAGGTGGGTGCCTGCGCATTCTGGCGCCACCACAGCCAGCAGATGAATCCGGTAGCCGCACCGCCCAGATGCGCCAGCGCAGACACATTGCTCTCCCCGGACAGCTGCAGAACCACGCCCAGCACCTGTAAAGCCAGCCACAGCAACGCCAGCCCCCACGCGGGAAGGCTGAAGACGCGGAAGTACCACCACCAGCGATACATCATGTACAGCCGCGCGTGCGGGAAAGCCAGCGCATAGAACGCCACCAGCCCTGAAATGCCCCCGCTCGCGCCAATGCAGGGCACCTGAGAGTGAGGGTCAAATGCGATGTGCAATACGTCCCCCGCCAGCGCCGACAACGCCAGCAGGAGAACGAATCGCGTATGCCCTATCAAATCCTCCACGTTGTCTCCAAACACCACCAGAAAGTAGAGGTTGCCCAGCAGATGAAAGATGGAACCGTGCACGAAGAAGTTCGTGAACAGCGTGATGCCTCCATATCGCCACCACTCCGCTGGCACGAGCGCGAGCTTCTGCACAGCGCGATCCAGATCGGTAAAGGCGATGAGACTGATGATAGTGACGGTCAACGCCGTCAACCACGTCATCCACGGCTGGCGCGACAGCACGTTCTCTTCCTCCACCGGCAACCCCAGCAGGAGCAACGCCGTGGCGAGCAGGCTGTCGGGAAGCTCCTCGTCGCCATACTGGCGCGCCCGCTGGCGTAACGCCTCCACCTTTGCCATTGCCAGTGCCTCCTTCGCTTCTGGAGGAAGGTCGGGCTCCTGCGGCTGAGGAGGCGGCCCGGCTGGCATCTGCTCCAGCTCGCCTGCGTCTGTCCATACAAACTGGCACAGTTCACACACATCCAGCACCACGGGAACGCCGGTACTGATGGATGCCTGACGCATCGGCTTCCGACAGGATGGACAGCGCAGGGCAGACGGCATCGCCCCCTGCGTGGCTGTCACCCATAGGGCACGCACCGTGCGCTCTTCCACCGCTTTGCGCAATACCGACAGCGCCACCGCGCGTCCCCCACAACGCTGGCACTGCCAGACCAGCCCCGCATAGGATTGATAGCGCGTTAACGGCTCCTGACAGCGTGGGCAAACCATCGAACAACATCCCCCCAGTCTTCGTTCGCCCTGGGCTGAGGCTTCATCCTGCTAATCATATAAACACCCCACAGAGGCAGGAGTTACACCTCTCTTCGCGAAACACCTGTTAGCGGAGGTGAACACGTTGGCGTCGATTCGCTGGACCCCTTTGTACGAACCCGGCAGTGGCGGGTGGATCACATCGATAGCCGTCAGCCCACACAACCGGAAGCATATTCTGCTGGGAGGAGATATGCTGGGGATCGGACTGAGCACCGACGAAGGCGAGAGATGGCACCCCACCTTCGGCTTGCCCAGCTGGGAGATAGCAGATTTCACGTTCCATCCGGTGAACCCCCGCGTGGTGTGGGCAGGCACCATGAGTGGTCCCTGCCTGAGCACCGATGGAGGGCGAAACTGGAGACTGATGCGTATAGGGTTTCCCCCAACCAGCGACTGGCACTATTCTGCACCTGTGCAGAAGGTGCTGATCAATCCCAGTAATCCCGACCACCTGCTGGCTTTTGGAGGATCGCACCGCCAGTGGCACTCGCCGGGCGAACCACTGTGGGGAGTGGTTTGGGAGAGCCGCGACGGAGGGCGTCACTGGAAGCGGCTCGGCACCATCGCTCCTCGCGACCGTCGGCAGGCGTCACATGGAGGAAACATCGTGGCGGTGGAGATCGCAGGGCGTTCGTTTGCCCTGCTCTATGCGGCAGTGCTGGGCGCGGGTGTTTTCCGCAGTCGCGATGGCGGGCGCACATGGGAGGCGTGCAATCAAGGACTTCCCCACCTGCAGGTAATGGATTTGGCAGTACACCCGACAGATTCTCGAACCATCTGGGTTGCCTTGAGCAACTTCCAGCCAACGTCTGGGCAACAGGCGTTGCCCGGCGGTGTGTACCGCAGCACCGATGGGGGACGCACATGGTCTCCCTCCTCTGAGGGACTGAGCCTTCACACCGGCAACGACCCCAACCTCACCGCGCGTTATGAGGCAATTGCCGTAGCGCCCACTGACCCGCGCATCTTGCTCACGGCAGACACCTCGTGGAACGGCAGTACCCTGTATCAGAGCACCGATGGCGGGCGCAGATGGCGTGGTGTGGCGCGGCGGCAGGATGTGGACAGTGCCTATCCCGCCGGGTTGGGGGCAACAGTCATCGAGTTCAGTCCACACAATGCGAGTACAGCCTTCGTGGCAGGAAGCGAATACGCTCTTCGCACCCGCGACGGCGGCAAAACATGGACGGACGTCACCGCTTACCGCACGGGCTCAGGAGGCTGGCGGGGACGAGGCTACTCCGGCTTGTGCTGTGTGAACTTTCGCTTCAACCCCCGTAACCGGAACCATGCTGTTCTGCTGGCGATGGACCATGGCAATTTCTGGCAGAGCCGGGACGGCTTACGCAGCTGGACCTGGGGCGGCAACGGAATGCCAAACTGGGGCGGAGGCAACGACGTCGCCTTCGGCGATGCCAAGGGACAGGTGATGTACGTGACGCTGGGGCAGTCGGGCACGTTCGAAGGCATCGCGCGCACACTGGACGGCGGCAAGAACTGGACGATTCTGGCAGGCTCTGCGCACGGGCTACCGGAGCGTTACACCCACGCACAGCCGCTGGGTATTCATGCGGCGTCCAGGCAGGAAGTATGGGCGGTGGTTGGTGGCAAGCTGTACTTCACGGAAGACGGTGGCGAGCGCTGGCGAGTAATCCACGACGGTGGTGGGTTGAGGTGGATTAGCGCCGTAGCGTCCAATCCACGCTGGTTCGCCGTGTGTGGTGAGAAAGGTATTCTGTTGACGAAAAATGGCAGGCAGTTCCGCCCGCTGGAGGGTGCCCCTGCACCGTGCACGTGGGTCGAGGTGGACCCGACAAAACCAGATCGACTCTATGCAACCTCCTGGCGCCATACCGAGAAGGGTGGGCTCTGGCGTTACGAAGACGGAAAGTGGACGCGCCTGCGAGATGACCGCTACATCGCCCGTGTGGCAGTCTGTCCGAACAATCCTCGGCGACTGGTGGTGTCCACCAACGACCACCCCTACCACGATATCTGCTTCGCCACAGGAGTATGGGTATCTGCGGACGGTGGAAAGACATGGTCTCAGCAGAACGACGGGTTGGCATGTCTGCGAGGCGAGGTCATCACCTTCAACCCGCACGATCCGACACAAATCATCTTCGGCACACTGGGAAGGGGATACTTCATCGCCACATGGCGGTAATCAGAAGCCCGCGGCGATCAGGTCGATCTGCCATCGGCGCGTCAGGCTGGAGTAGGTGAGCAGTAGCTCGCGGATACCCAGCCGGTAACCGATGGAGAGTTCAAGGTCATTGTAGCGGGTGCCCTCGAAGCGGTTGTAGCTCAGGTTGGCGCCGAGGCGCCATAGCGAGCTGATTCGATAAGAGGCATCAGCAAAGAGGGTCGTCGAGTCGTGGTCCAGAATGCGCGTCCCTACCAACGACAGGTTCAACCGCTGTCCTGCCGACCACGCGAGCATTCCGCTCAGCCGGTGCCTTCCGTACCCTGCCACTCGCACCAGCCGGTCCTGGGTATAGTCGTAGGTGAAGCTGAGCAATCCCCCGTCCCAGAGCGCGCGGCTGGCAGACACCGTGGCAAGCAGGCTGGAACCCGTGGACTGGCTACTACCCCACAGGTAGCTGGCTATCAAGGACGAGTTTACCGTGAACCCCGCCAGCCGTAACGGGGTGGTGTACAGGCGCGAGCGGAGCCCTGCTCCGTCCGTACGCACGCGGTTATCGGCAAACTCGGTCTGGCGACTGCTGAAGGTAGTGCCGACCGTCATTCTCAGCGTTTTGTCCAGCCGTATCGGGCTACTTTCCACGTACAGGTCGCTTCGCAGGTCGCGATAGCGCGTGCCCGACAGGCTCTGTCCCCCCGAAACGTTCAGCCCGATGCGCCCTCCGCCAAATGCGTAGGAGAATCCACCGCTGAGATACACGTGACGATGCGCAGGCACGTCTATATACAGGTTTGTGCTGGCGTTCTGGCTGAACCAGTGCGCATGGCTCCATCGCACTCCCCAGTCGCCGCGGGCGAGGCTGGTCAGAGCGAACGCCCCTTCCATCACGCCCGGGCGGTTGTAGGTATGTTCGAGATCCAGCGACCAGCCTGGGCGCACAGCATACACCGCGCGTCCTACCCTCTGGGCGTGCCGCAAACGCAGAGCCCCCACCGACCCCGGCGATACCACGTAGTAGAACGGCAGGTCGATGGTCAACCCGCTGGAGTTCACCCCCACAATCTGCTGGCCCAGCGCTTCGCCCGTGCGGAAGGAAAGGTCGTACATCGGCACGGTCAGCAGTCTCTGCCCGGCAACATACATCTTCGCACGACGGAACTGAATACGCTCACCCGGCACCAGCACCGCACTATCGGCAACGAAGAGAAGCTCGCTGGCGGAAAGGTCGGTATAGGTGTAGGCATCCGTGCGGCTAACGACCACCGGCTCCTGCTCCCACAACGGACCTTTGAAGACAACTTCCCTGAACTGCTCCCCGTCCATGATGAGCGCCTGTCCTTCATCGCGCCGTGGATAGTAGCGTAATCGCTCTGCCATCAGACTGCGCTTGCCTCGCGTCAACACGGCTCCCTCCGCCACCAGCAGGTCGTCGTCCACATGGTACTGGTAGCTGCGCGCCTCCAGCCGCAGGTTGCCCACCACCACCTCCGCCTTCCCATCAGACGAGACCGCCTCCACGCACCGCCAGTCGGCGCTGTAGGCGAGGTACTGGGGCGAGGTGAAGAGATAGATGTTGACACGCTGGCGCAGTGTCTCCGGGTCGTCGGTAAAGGTCACCCTTACCTCTGCCATTGCCGACGCGCCCGGTATCGTGGCGGTGATGTTGGCTACGCCGGGCAAGCTGGCACTGGTAAGCTGAGTTCGCGCTATGCCTGCACTGGTGCTGACCACAGTATCGCGCAGGACACCCAACGACGCGCTGAACTGCACCTGCGTGCCGTCCGGCACCAGATTCCCCCGGTCGTCGCGCACCTCCGCGCTGATCAGCGCGATGGACTTGCCATCTGAGAGCAGGATGGAGGGAGAAGCGGTGAGTCTGATGCTATAAAGCGGCGCTGCCGCGAAAGCAACGCCGCTAACGAGACAGAACAGAATGAGGTGAAGGACACCCGTGCGAAACTTCACGCACCATCGCCTCCGTCCACTATGGGGGCGGGGGCGGCATGTCGAGACCGGCACCGCCGCCGCGTGCACCGGATGCCAGTGCGGCAATCAGCCCGAGCCCCAGCAAGATCCATCCCGCGTTGGAGCCGCGCTTCACCGCAGGCTTCTTAGCAGGAACAGGTGTCGGCTGGACCACGCTCACCTCACCAAGCGCCAGCTCCTGCAGGACACGGTTGACAGCATCGCTGACCGCCTTGGCATCCACCTCGTCCTGCGTGCTGGTTGCCGTTCCGACGCCCTCTGCCGACACAGCCACCGTCTTCACCGCGCGACCAGCCTTCACGTCAATCCACTGCACCGAGACCGAAAGCGAGGTCTTGTGCGCCCCGGCATCGTAGCTGTAGTCTTCAATGACGCCGGCGATGGCATATTCCGTTCCGATCTCTCGCGCCGTGGTCACTGTGGTCTGTGTGTCTTCAAACGGCGGGGTGACGTCTGCCTCGCGCAGGCGTCCCTCCTCGACCGCGCGCTGGATCGATGGGATGGTTGTGCTGAAACGCACCACATCGAACTTGCCCGTATTCCGCAAGCTGGATGCCATCGCCCGGGTCAGACTGGTACCCAGTCCTGTAGGCACGGCGGTCTCCATCTGCTGAGCGGGAGCAAAGGGCAGAACCAGTACCGTGGGAGGCAGGGGCTTCGCCTGTGAGGCTACCCCCACCGCGGGACTGAACAGCATCGGCGATAGCATCGCGCACGCCACCACGCGCGCTGTCCACATTTGCACGGATGCCCGTCGGAAAGGATTCATTGCGTCAAAACCTCCTAAGGTGCACTCAGAGTATTCAGGGGGCTTCCCGTCGGCGGGAAGCCCCGTTGCTTGCTTACCTCGTCAGGACGATGGGTTGCACCACGCTCACGGTCTGTCCGTCCTCGGTGGTTGCGGTGACCTTCACCATGTAGGCTCCAGCCGGAACCGCCACGCCCGCGCCGTTGCGACCGTCCCACGTGATGCTGTTCACGCCACGTCCAACCGCGTGACCAGCCTGCAGGGCGCGGATCGGTTTACCGCTCGCGTCGGTAATCTGCACCGCCACCGAGGCTTCGGTGTTCAGCGTGTAGGTAATCTGCACGCGGTTGCTACCTGCAGAGCGAGTCTGCGCCACGCGCACGTTGCTGATGACCGCCGCGGTGCGCACGCGCGGCTGGACGATGATCTGGAACCGGCGAGTGCCGCCATTAGCACCGCTGTTGTAGGTGTAGGACGGCAGAGAGGTCAGCACACGCCGCACGTTGGCGTCCAGGTCCACCAGCACCATCTCGACGTTGCGGCTGATCTTCGCCACGTTCGGCCACGAGAGGGTGACCGGCGTGTTGGGCATATCGGTGACCACCTCAAAGGTGTACACCTGCTTCGCGCCCGCACTGCGTCGGACGTCCACAGCAAGCGGTGCGTTGCTCTCCGGCGAGGTCAACTGCAGGTGCACGAAGTTCTCCAGCGGAGCGGGCTTCTCCACCTGCAGGCTCTCGCTGCCGACGCCGATGTAGTTGCTGGAGTCCACACTGTCGCCAGCGCGCGCCACCAGCTGCACCAGCCAGTTGCCCTCGCTCATCGCCGCCGAACGACCGATCTCGGTACCGCCAGCGGAGCGGCTACCCGGCGGGTTCAAGATGAGATCGGCGTCCACCAGAGCGCGGATCCAATAGCCCACGAAGGGCTGAAGGTTCTCGCCCGCGCTCACCAGCTTGTAGGCGCGATCCACGGGGTCGTAGCGCCATGCGTAGTCGCGTACCAGACCCTTCTTCGCCGCCTCAGCCAGCGTCATCACCTGACCGGCTACACGCACCTGAGCCGCACCCAGAAGGGTCGGATTCAGATACACCGAACCGATCATGTTCCAGCCCGGGCTCAGCGGGATGGTGAACGGCTGGGACTGGTCTGCCAGCGTACCCACCGGCGACACGTTCACTGCGCTCGTCGCGCGCACCCAGTAAGCGGCGCCTGCCGTCGCCACGATACTGCTACCCGATACGTAGCGGTTCGCCAGTGGCGACCAGCGGATAAGGTTGATGGTGCGGGTATCAAACCCGAACAGGAAGTCCGGGTCGCTGGACGGTGGCACCAGCGGGACGGATATCATGCTGATGCCAGGCTGGATGGTGAAGGTGGCACCCTGCACCTGTATGGTCACCGGTGTGCTGTTCACACCGTCGTACTGGTCATTGCCCGCCCACGAGGCGTAGGCAGACCATGTGCCGGTAACGGTCGGCGTGAACTGCACCGAGAACGTGCCATCAGAGGCCGTATTCGCCGTCTTGATTTCACCAGCGCCCACCGGTGGCGAGATAACCACCTGCACCGTCTCGCTAACGGTAGCGCTACCCGACAGGGTGAGCTGCCCGGTCAGCGTCACCGTCTGTCCCAGAACGGCGGTTCCGCTCGGTGCGCTCAAGGTGATGGTTGCCTTGTTCACCGTCGGGCCGGTCTGCACGGTGGTTCCCGGTCCCACTGCGGCATCGAACTGATCCTGCGCACGGAAGGTGAAAGTATGTGTGCCTTCCGACAGCCTGCGCTTCAGCTGGTAGGTGACGCCAGCCACGTAGTTGGTGCCTGTACCGACTTTCGTCATGGCGTACCAGGTGCCGTCGATATTGACCTGCACCTCGCCGCCTGGCGTGCCGGTGAACGGCTTGGGCGCGTCGCCGTCGGCATCCGCGTATGTCACCTCAAACACGTACTCCGTGCTGAGCTTGCCGCTCAACGGCGTCACGCGCGGATTGAGCAGTTGAGGCGGTGTGTTCACCACCGGACCGGTTCCGGTCAGCGGGTCGGCATTCTCATAACCGTCGTTCGCCTCGAACCGGAAGCCATACTGTCCCGGAGCGAGGCTCGACCCGGCAGGCACGTCGGCGGTGAAGAGGACTCCGCCAGTGTAGTCTGTGCCAGCGCCGGTCATGTCCAGCGTTGTTTCCGAGTTATCGGGCTGGACGACTACCACGCGCACAAAGGTGGGAGCATCCCCGTCGGCATCCGTGTAGGTCACGGAGTATCGGAAGCCTGCGCTGCCGGAGTCACGCATCGGCGCCACGCTACCGTTGCTCAGCACCGGCTTGGCGTTGGTGACGGTCGGTCCGTCGCCCAGCAGAGGATCGGCATCCACGGTACCATCGTTTGCCTCGAACCGATACTGGTAGTTGCCCAGCATCAGGCGCGAGTTGGCAGGGATGGTTCCGGTGAAGGTGACGCCCTGTGCGTAGTCGCCCGAACCGCTCAGGTTCAGCACCTGCTCGGTGCTGTCCGGCTTCAGGATGCGCACCCGCACGAAGGCCGGGGCGTCGCCGTCTCCATCGGTATACTTCACGCTATAGGTGAACGCCGCGTTGTGCGAGCCGGTGGCAGGCGTGACCGAACCATCGCTCAGCACCGGTTTGAGGTTCAGCACCTCAAAGCTGCCTGTGACTTCCGCGGCGTCTTCCGCGAACGGGTCGGCGTCCTGCGCCGTGATGCGGTAGGTGTGGTTACCGATAGCCAGAGGCGATGGCGTCTGGTAACGATACACCACACCTGCTTGGTAGTTGGTGCCGCCCGTAGAGGTCATGTTCACGCCTGTCGCATCGCCGTCGATGAACAGCTTCACGAACTTGGGCGCATCGTTGTCGGCATCCCGATAGGTGACCAGGAAGATCGGTCGCGCTACCTTGGAGACCTGCGTGGTCGGCGTGCTTCCGTCGGTGGTCACCATGTTGTTCAGCAACACTGGAACGTGGTTCACCGCCACCGTCTGCCCAGCGGTGGAGAATTCGCCGTTCTGGAACCGGAACTGGAACGTATGCTGTCCCGGGGTGACTGGCGCGGACGGCGCGTTGAGTCTGATCTGATAGGTCACGCCAGCGCGAAAGTCCGCCGGGCTGGGCGATGCGGGAACCGTTTCGTTCAGCGCGTATGGCGCTCCGTCGACCTCCACCACGATATTGCCCACAGGCGCGGTGCCGCTGGGGTTGGTGAAGGTGATCTGGAACGCGTACTCTGCGTCACTGCGTCCCCGCGGCTCGGCGTTACCTGCCGGCGTGATGGTTACACGCGGGTTGGACAGCTTGGTGAAGTCGTTCACGTTGGGACCGGTGAACGCACCGGTAGTCGGCAATCTGACGGCGTTGCCGCCATCGGATGCTACGAAGTGATACTGGTGAACTGCTGGCTCTGCACCCAGCGTGGTAGCAAACTCGAACACAGCCCCGTTCACGTAGTCGGGCGTGCCGTTCGGCGCCATATCGTGCTCTACGCCATCGATCACCACGCGGATGTAGCCGCCGTTGCTCGCCAGCGGAGCCTGTCCTTCCGCATCCTTATAGATAACCCGGAAGGTGTAGAGCGTGCCCTGGTCTCCACTCGTGGGCGTCACGGTTCCGCCAGCAGGCTCCAGCAGTTCGGGCGCCGTGTTCGCCACCACGGTCGGTCCCGTCTGCCAGCTGGTGGTAGTCACGACGGTGCCATCGGAGGTGGTGAAGCGGAACTCCGTCGTGCCGATGGGCAGTTTGATACCTGTAACCTGATACACCACGCCGTCGGAGTACAGCGTGCCGCTACCCGGAGCGATGCTCAGGTCACGCTCGAAGACGCTACCCGGATCGGACGTGACCCGATACTGCACCTTGATGAAGGTGGGAGCGTCGTTATTCTTGTCCACATACTTGGTACGGAACGTGAAGGACGTTGCCGTGTTGTTGAACGTGTCGGAGGCGAGCCAGTCGCCACCCACATCCGCCGGGTCGGGGGACCAGTTCACATCCGTGCCCACCGTCGTCGCCGGTATCACCAGATAGGGCTGTTTGTTCTCGACCACGATCGGACCCGCGATGGTGTTCTCGACGATCACCTTGTTCGCATCATCGTTCGGATCGGTCGTGGCGTTGGCAGGCAGGAGCGCGGTCTCTCCTTCCAGCAGTGTGTTGGGGTCGTACGGGTCGCCCCAGTTATCCACAAACTCGAAGTAGTAGTGCCTCGTGCCCGGCTGAAGCACAATGCTCGGGTCGGAGGAGGTGTCGAATCGGTAGACGACCCCTTCCGAGTACTGCACCGATGCGGGGCTCTCGCGCACCATGTTCACGGTGACCCAGGTTCCTCTCGGCGCGGGGTCATCGCTGATCTGCAGGTGCAGGCGTGCCCGCACCGGTCGCTGGTTGTTGGGGTCGGTGTACTTCACCCGGAACACATAGTTCGTGCCCTGCTTGCCCGTCGCCGGCGTCACCGAGTAGTCGGAGAGCACGGCTTTGGTGTTGACGAAGGGACCCATAAAGAAGTTGCGTCCCTTCGTATGGATACCGCCAGCGGGCAATACGGGGTCATCCAACGGGCGCACCGGGAAGCGCACCGTGCGCGTTCCGTCGTTTGCCTCAAAGTAGTAAGTGTGCGGACCGCGCGGTAGTCGCGTGCGTGCCACATATACGCCCGGATTGGTCTGGGCAGGGTTCACCGGCTGCATGGTGAGCTGGATCGGATAGCTCTCGCCGGTGAAGTCGTTGCTGATGAAGACCTTGATGTATGCCGGGTCTCTGTCGCCCTGATAGCCGATACGGAACTCGAACACCGTGTCCTCGGTGCCCATCGCCACCGGGAAGGACTGACTGCCCGGCGCGGTCGGCCCCGGCTGTGGGTGGAACGGACCGTTAGGCAGGAACTGGTCCGGGTTGTAGAACACGGTGGTGTCATCCGCGGCTTTGTCTACCGTGCCGAGGTGCAGGAAGTTCGGCTGGAACATCGACCGAAAGCCGTTCAGCCTCGGCGAGATGCGCGGATGCTCACCCGAGTTCAGCGGGTAACCGGGATCCTGGAACGGGTTGCCGGGCGCGAATACTGCCACGGCACTGTCTTCCGTGGGGAAGTGGTCTACCCCGGCACGGAAGTCGTACCCGTGCGGACCATATGCGCCAACCACGAAGGCGTTATCGGTCGGGCGCCCGTACTTGTAGGGCAATCCGTAGCGCGTATCCCCTGACTGGCTGGCGTAGTGCGTCGGCTCCCAGATGTACTCGTAGACAACACCGTTCTGGAAGTCCTGCGGGGTCAGGCTCCCCAGCGGGATAGCGTTTCCACCACCATCCAGCTTGTAGATGGGCACCATCCAGTGAGGTTCACCGTCGATGTAGATGTAAACCCCACCAAAGTCGTTGCCCTCTACCCGTCCGGTTCCCCATACTGGCGTAGCATGAGGCGCCGCGGTGAACGGGGGCGGTGGCATAAAGGTATCGGTGACAAAGTCGTACGTGTAGTTGCCGTTGGCAGGGGTCATGTCGAAAGCCGCATAAATGGGCTGCGGCGGGATGCCAAACGGGTGCCGGTACAGCACGCGGAAGCGATAGCGAGTGGAGCTGGAACCGTCGTCGGGCGCCAGCAGGTCCAGCGGGTCCGGGCGAAGAGGGTCGCGCTGTAGCGGGTCTGACGCCGCCAGAACCTCATCGTCGAAGAGCGTTTTCTGGAACCACAGCTGCGCGCGAGAGAGCACATTCGTAATCTGCGGTATGACAATAAGGGTATCCGGGCTCCACGCGCCCGTCGCAGGGTTCTGAGGCTGGTCGGTCTGCCAGGTCACGAAGAACCCAAGGCTGTGCGTACCCACGCCAATGTCGCTCCCCCGGATGGCAGCGCGGTAGACCCCGCCGCCCACAGGCGATAACTCCAATCTAGGTACGCCATTAATGGTCACGAACACGCCGGTGATGACCTCGTTGTCCGCACCGGGGGTCACCGTGGCTTGAAACACGAACCAGGTGCTGACCGAGCCGTCAGCGGTTGCTCCCTGCTGGAGCACCCGGTGCGGGCGGACAGAGGTGTTGCTGACGCTCGGGGCAGCAACGCTCTGCACTGCCAGTGTCAGCATCCACAGGCTGGCGAAACACAAAGCGAGCCATTTCCACCCGTTTCGCATGGTCGTTTTCTCTCCCCTGAACATTTCTCTTCGCCAATCCTCCCTCGCTTACCGCGTTATCACTACCGGCTGGACGGCGCGTGCAGTTTGCCCGTCTCCGGACGTCGCGGTTACCTCTACCAGATAGCTGCCTGCGGGCACTGCGATACCTGCGCCGTCACGCGCGTTCCACATCAGATTTGTTACGCCGCGCGAAGCGGCTTCTCCTGCTTGCAGGGTCTGAACCACCTTACCCGTCGCGCTCAGGATGCGCACCCGCGTGCTGGCATTGTCGCTCAGCGTGTAGCTGATGGACACCGCACCACCGCGTGTGCGAGTGACGCGCAGAGAGGTCACCCGCAAGCCTGCCGCCCCGCGAGGCTCCGCCACAATCTGGAACCTGCGGCTTCCAGTTGCGCCCACGGTGAAGGTGTAGGACGAGGTACTGCGCAGGTCGCGCGTGACCTTCGCCTCGTTATCCACCAGCTTCAGCCGCAGGGACGACGGCACGCCCTGCATCCCCTGCCAGCGAAGCACCACGGTGCTGTTGGGCGTCGGCGCGGTCACCACAAGGTCCCACACCTGCCGGCGTGCGCCATCAACACGAATATCCTGAGCCAGTGTGCTCTGTCCGTCCGGCGCAATCAACATCGTGCGCACGCTCTCCTCCACGGGAGCGGGCGGCTTGGGCATATCGTACTGGTCGATACCATCCGTAGCCCGCGATGCCGTACCGATGACCGCAGTCTCATCCATCTTGCCCCCGCTCAGCGCGACAAACTGCACCTGCCACCGCATGGGCGACCCCGCCAGTCGCGACGGGAACGTGATGGATGCGCCGGGTGTCACCACGTTCGGGAAGATCATCTCCAGGTTCCGGCTATCCACATAGATCCAGTAGCCTCTTCCCGGCATCATCGGCGCGGACGGGTCGGTGTACAGAGAAATCGGTTTGTACCCGGCAGGCGGGTTGGTGTCGTAGTAGAACAGCACACTGCGCACCAGCCCGCGCTGTACCGCCTCCGCGAAGGTGATAGCATAGCCCTGCGCGGTATCGATGAATCGAATCAACCCGATGGGCACAGGGTACGGATACGGATTGCCGACCTGCACCCAGCCCTGCGGCAGGGACAGGCGCAGAGTACCACCGAAGGCATCACCCGCCATCTTTGCCCCGTTCAGGTTCAGGGTCTGGTTCGTGTTGACCCTCAGCCAGTAGCCCTCACCGGGGCGGATGGTGCTGACCAGCGCGTAGCGTCGCTGAGCCGTGTCCCAGCGCAGGAGCGTGAAATCGCCCTGTTCCAGCCCCAGCACCGTTGCCGGATCCGCGTTGTCGAAGGCGAAAGGCAGGCTCACCATCTGGAAACCGCTCTTCAGATCCACCTTCGCCGTCATCGGCACTGTAATCGTGCGCGAAACGTTCTTCGACAAGCTGCCCGGCGACACGGTGGAGAACACCCGGTAGGTGAGCTCACCCACTCTCTCCCCTGTCGGCTTCACGCGCCAGGCGACGGTTGCTACCTCGCCCGGCAGGATGGCAGGCACGGTTTTGGTTACACTCTCGCCCTGCACCAGCTCCAGCCCTGGCGGCAACGAGATGGCAACGCTGACATTCTCGAAGGTGACGTTCTGCAGGGAGTTCAGAGACAGGTAGTTGGTCACCGATGCACTGATAGTAAACTCCTCTGGCTGTAGCTGATTGGTCGCCGAGGCGCTCAATCCCAGCACTCCTGGCGACTCGGTATCCAGCGCGTAGCGTCCGGAGGGATCATTCGTGCTGGACGCCAGCCCGATCATAGTGACGATGGTACGCGTCTTGCCCGGCGCCAGCGACTGCGGGTTCCAGTAGCAGGCGATGGCATGATCGGTCACGTCCATCGCGGGGGTCGGGGTGAAATCCCACAGGTTTGCCGACACCCGTGCGAACTGTCCTACCACCAGCCTGTCTGGCGGAGTGAGTCCGTTCTGCCGGAGCACCCAGCGCAGGATGGGCGCGCTCATCGTGCGGGTCGGTGCCGCATCCACATAGGAAGGCACCTGTCCGCCCTGCAGGTCCAGGTCATTCAGAACGGGGAAGTAGCCGGGAACCAGCACATAATCGGGAGAAGTGAGGTTGAACCCGCTTCCCACCTCCTCATCGGCGAGGAATCGGATACCAACCTGGCGGGTTTCGGTGCTTTCGTTGGTGATGGTCCAGGTAACACGCACGTAGCCGCCAACCAGCTCCAGCGTCTGGTCGACACGGACGCCGGTGTCGGTATGGCGCCAACGCCCGACTATCATGTAGCGGCCACTGCGGTCGGCAAACGGCTCGATACCGTCCACCCACTCACCATCATCGCTACCCCACAGCAGGTCCTGGGTCTCGTCTGCGGTAATCACGCGCACCGTCACCGCACCGAAGTTCCCGCAGGGATAGGGATAGGCAAAGATGAGCGGCTTGTTGTCGTCATCGGTCGTGAACCGAGCGCCCTGCACTGTGCCAAGCGTAAGGCGACCAACGGCGTCGTAGTTGGTTCCCCCGATGCCGACCTGTCCATCCAGCCCCACACCCGTGGTCAGGATGCCGTTGCTGATATACACCGCGCGGAAGTCGCTGCTGGGTTGCGCGAGCACGACAGCCGGCAGAAGTCCCACCAGCAGTGCCACCACCACTGCAACCGGCATCCATCGTCGCTTGCTGGAACCGACGATTCCAAAGGGTTTCATCATCTGTCCTCCCTGTCTCTCTTCCCCGTATCTCATCCGGACTCTTGCTCCCCTATCGGGTAATGACCAATGGTGTCACGCTACGAGCACGCTCGCCGTCCGGGCTGGTCGCATCGATGCGAACTAGATAGCTGCCCGCTGGCACCGCGATGCCCCTGCTATCGCGCCCGTTCCACGTCGCGCTGTGCACGCCTGCCGACCGACTGCTCTGAACCACAGTGGCAATCGGCTTGCCCGAAGCGTCGGTAATGGTTACCTGCACCTGCGCTTCAGCAGACAGTGTGTAGTCGATGGCGAAGCCGCTACCGCGAGTGGCACGCACGCGCACTGAAGACACCCGCAGGGCAGAGCCGCTATTCGGCTCGGCGATGACGGTGAAACTGCGCGTGCCCACACCGCCCGGCTGGAAGGTGTAACTGCCTGTCGTGCGCATCGCCACCCGCCTGCCTGTTGCGTTATCCACCAGCGTCAGCCGCACGCGCGACGGCAGGCTCTGGATACCGTCCCACCGCAGGGTCACCGGCTCGTTCACCTGATCGGTCTCCACCTGCAAATGCCACGTCTGTCGTCCATTGCTTCGGCGAACGTCCTGTGCGTAGGCACCCGAGTAGGCTCCCCAATCGGTGTTGAGCACTTTCACGCTCACATACGTGCTCGGGTAAGGCGGCTTCAGCACATCCTCCCGACCGTAGCCGTCTGTCGCGCGGCTGTTCACGCCGATGACGGTGTTGCCGTCGCGCACACTACCTGCCACCGCCGAGAAGCGCACCAGCCAGCCATCACCGCCATTCAGCACGTTGTCCGAAGGCACGGAGCGTCCGCCAGCAGGCAGAGGCATCACCACCAGGGTGCAGTCCTCAAACGCGCGCACCCAGAAACCTTCCCACTTGTAGAGTACGCCCGCAGGCGCAGTTGCCCACGTATACACGCCGTTCTCGTAGCGATACAGTTGCGGCAGGATGATATTCTTGTCCGCCGCCTCCTGTACCGACAGGCGTGCTCCGGTCACCGTCTCCACTTCACATGCCACCCACGGCACGTCGAAGGCGAACGGGTTGCCGATCATGTTCCAGCCACGCTTCAGGGGGATGCGATAGGGCGCATCCGGCGCGGGCGAGCCTTCGGTTAATACCGGCGTATCGCTTGGCAGGTCGATAAAGTAGCCCAAACCGAGCGGCGCCATCGTGCTGCCTCCCACCGGGCCCACCTCTTCCGCCACCTGGTCAAACGAGGCGGCGGGGTCTTTGGGCGCACCCCACGAGCTGTACTTCGCATAGCGTCCCTCTGGCAGCCAGCGGAACAGCTGGAAGCCCACCCCCAGCACCGTCTCCGCCGACACCGAGCGGGTAGGCTGTCCCGTCTGCGGCTGGAAGTAGGGAATAGAAACCATCGCTCGCCCTGCTCTCAGCACGCGCGGCGTCACCTGGAAGCTCAGCTCATCACTGCTCACGATGGTCGGGTCTGTGGCATTGCGAGCGGTTACTTTCACGGTATGCGTGCCCGGAGCCAGCCGGCGAGAGAGCTTGATGGTAGCCACTACGCCGTCTGGAGCCAGCACGTAGTTATCGGCGATCTCGGTAGAGCTCACCGCCTGCCCGTCGATGGTGATGCTGACCAGTGCGGGGGTAGTGTTGGTGACGCTGAACACCAGCGTCGGCTTCAAAGTCTCCACCACCTCAGCACGGGCGGGGCTCACTACCGCAGCCGAAGTTGCCACCCGGCGGATGGCGTTGTACACGTCCACAATGCCATAGCCGAACTCGGGGTTTGGCACGGCTCTGCCGTCCGCCGCAGCGGTGTCCTGAAGCAGTTTCTTGACATCCGCCGGTCTCACGTTCTGAGAAAGGAGTATTGCCACCGCGCCTGCGACATGCGGCGCCGCCATAGATGTACCGAAAGCGTAGGCGTAGGATGCACCGGGTATCGTGCTCAGGATATCGTCTCTCTCATTACCGGTCGCCATACTGTTTCCGCCAGGCGCTGCGACTGTAGAGTAAGGGCGCGCCTGAGAGTACACCGCCCGTTCGCGGCGCGGACCTACCGCGGTCGCACACAGAACCATGTCACTGACGGAGGCGAGGTTCGCTGGCCAGACAGGGAAGTTACCCTCCATATACCAGTTACCTGCCCCCATGACAAAGACGATACCCTGCTGGGTAGCTGCCAAGATACGCTGGCTCACCGGGTCAGTCAAATCCGGTGTATCGCTGGCAGCCGCTCCTCCCAGGCTCATGTTCACAACCTGCACGTTCTGGTCGATGCAGTACTGGACGGCTCGAAGGAGGGCATCCTGGGTGAAGGTGCCGATCGAGCTGTTTGCAGATGCCTTCACCGGTAAAATCTTCACGCCTTCCCACGTTACGCCAGCGACGCCGATGCCGTTGTTGGTGGTTGCACCGATGATACCTGCAACGTGTGTGCCGTGCCCCGCTACCAGATCGTTTCCGGGCGGGTTCGGGTCGTTGTCCTGGTCAGCGGTATCGGTACCGGGCAGAAGGCGGTCTTTCAAATCAGGGTGATTGGTGTCCACTCCGGTATCCACTACAGCGACCACGATGCCGGTCTTCCCCTTCTGGAACACCCACGCGCGCGGCATGTTCATCATTTCCAGCCCCCACTGCTCGCCATAGCGGGGGTCGTTAGGACGTACCTCCGCCTGCAGGGGGTAGTACACCTTGTTCGGGCCCACGTAGGCGAACAACCCCGTCTCTTGCAGGGACTGCACGGTCTGCAAGGTCTGTTCATCGGAGACCGCGCCCTCTCGCGCGCCCTTCATGATGAGCCGATACACGCCCGGCACACCCAGATAGTCCACAGTCATCTCCTTCTGCTGTGCCAGGTTCTGCAGTTGCTCCACGCTGGTTTCAGGGCGCAGCGAAACAATCAGCTCTCCCGCCACGAACTGGCGCATTGCCGTTTGTGGCGTTGCGCTGACGGCAAACAGTACCAGCAGAATGCATATTGCCAGAATGTTCCACATCCGCGCGCGCATTTTCACCTAACACCTCCGACGTTTCTGTCGTCAAAACCTTCTTCTGACTATCTTCGCGCGCCCCCTCTCGTGAGGGAGAGGGGGCGTCATTATCCTCGCCAGACCGTTATGGAGCAGGGGGAGGCTCCACCACGGGGCGGAAGGACCAGCCTTCGCTCCAGATGTAGCGATACTGTCCGCGGTTATCGCCGGGCCATGGCGCAGGTCCGGGCTGGTCGTTGATGTTTCGTGCCCCTGCCCGCCAGAAGATGCGCTGGGCACCCTGGAACTTCGCCCGCAGGTCTACCCCGCGAATGGTGACCGTGGCGCCCGCAGGCAACAGCACCTCATCGGTGTAGAAGGACAGCGCCTTGTTCTGGAACGTGGGGTCCGTGGAGACCTCCACCCGGTATGCCTGCGCCCCGGCTACTGCCTGGAACTCAAAGTCCACCGAGCTGAGGTTCACGTCCTCAGCGCCGTTGGCGGGACGCAACAGCACGGGTTGCAGAAGCGGGGTAGCCTGTCCGGTCCACGCGCGGTCGCTCTCCCGATAGGTAAATTCCGCCTGTTGTTGTTGACCCTGCCCGCCGCCAGTCTGTCCGCTCAGAGGCGACAGGAAGCGGTAGACCAGCGTGATCGCGTAGCGATACGACTGCCCAGCGGTAACGCCCGGGATCTCGTCTTCGTCGGTCAGGTCGGGGGAATCGACCTCCTGCCCCGGCGGAATGTCCACGTAGCTCACCGTGCGTGTGATGGCAGTATCTACCGCGCTGGTCTCGTTCGACCGTGCCGTCAGCACCGGCACCCGCGGGCGGGTGGGGTCCGCCGGTTCACGATAGATGTGGTACAGGATTCTATCTGCGTTCGCCTGCGCGAACACGCTGGGGCGCCACGAGATTTTGACGGCAGGTCCCGTCGCATCGATGATAGGTTCTGCCTTCGGTCCCTCGATGCCGGAGTTGCCGCCCTTGCCGATCTGCAACGCGCCGAAGATCAATCCTGCCACTACAAGCGCCTTGCCCAGGTTGCTGATGCCTGCCGACTTGCTCTTGGCACGAGGTTCGGCGATCTTCACCTTGCCCCGGTCGAACCGCACCGTGGGCAGTTTGAACACCGCGCGAGCCTTGTCCTCCGGCTGGATGCCCAGCGTGCTGGTAACAACCTTCGCGATGGCGTCGCTGGTGCTTGGACGGGTAACACGAATGCGCCCGACCACGTCCCGCCCGCGCAGAACGATCATCTCCATACCTTCCTTAATGCCGTTGCGCGTTCCGCGGTTCAACAGCACTTCGTCGGTGCCGACCGTGTTCAGCACGGTGGCTTCCGGGATCGTATAGGAGGCAATCGTGGTCGCCGCCTGCAGGGCAGCGTTGCTGATCGCTTCCCGGATGAGCTGGTCGTCATCGCCAACGTAGCCCACTCGCGGGTTGCTCTGTCCGGTGACGGCGGCGCCGTTGACGTCTTCACCGGATGCCACATCGGTCACGCGTACCAGCAAGGTGACGTAGGCAGTGCGCGGCGAACCTTCCACCACAACTGCCACCACTTCACCGGATACGATGGAATCCACCGCCAGGGTCTTGCCCAGTTTCATCACTCCCAGGCGGTCCAGCACAGGCTCCAGAGAGAGCTCTTGCAGGGCGTTCTGCACCTGTGTGCGTGGGAGCACGTTGAACCCCGCGCGCGACAGCTCCATCGCCACCGCGTCGGTGGCTGCGCGGCTCAGCAACGCCTGCTGGAGTCCGGGACGCACGGTGAAGTCCACCACTGCCACCGTGCCCCGTGCTACCTGCTGGGCAGCAGCAGGTACTGGCGCCACAGACGCCAGCCATGGTATCACCATCGCCACGACAAGCGTCCAACTGAACGCGCGAGCGATAAACCCTTTCCGGAAGCGTTTCACCTTTACCGATTCCCCCTATTCGTTCGTTTCATTTCCTTGATATCGTCTCCCCAGCATAGGGACGTTATCCCCTATCGTGTGAGCACGACAGGCACCATGCTCCGGGCGCTCTGCCCATCCGCGCTGGTAGCGCGAATCTCCACCGTGTAGGCGCCGGCAGGCAGGGACACGCCGTTTCGATCGCGTCCGTCCCAGGTCACGGTCTGGATACCTGCCGCTCGTGTGGACTGCGCCAGCAACTCGCGCACAGGCTGTCCGTTGCGCAGAACCACCACGCTCACCGCCGCCTCCGTGTTCAGCATGAAGGAGATGGTGCGGCTGGAGCCTCGGCTCAACACGCTGACGTTGCTGATGCGCAGGCTGGCACGCTGTTCGTTCGCCACTTCGATGCGGAAGGCACGGGTCGTTGCGCCTTCACCGCTGCGGAAGGTGTATGCCGCCAGCTGGCGCAGGGCGCGCCGCTGACCGGTGACCTCGTCCACCAGATACAGGTTCAGTCCGCGTGGCACGCGCGCCATGTTCGGGAAGCGCAACGTGACACCCGTGTTAGCCACGTTCGTGGTCACCGTGAATCGCCACACCTGACCGACCGCTCGCGATCGCACGTCCACGGCATACTGACCGGCGTACTCGCCCCATTCGGGATGCTCGAACGCCACCTGCACCATCGGTTGACCGTCAAACACGGGCGGTCGCTCCACGTCAAACAGGGCGTCGAACCCGTCTGCTGCGCGGCTTGCCACGCCGAAGTAGTTGCTGGCGTCCACCACACTGCCCGCACTCGCCACGATTTGCACCAGCCAGCCGTCGGTCCTGACAGGCTCTGCCGAGCGGGTGAGCGCACTGCGGCTGCGACCCGCGGGGTCGATCAGCAGGGTGACCGCGCGGTTCGCACGCACCCAGTAACCCATCCACGGCTGGAGCTCGCTGGCGAGCACGTACTGCCCGCTGACATACGTCCACAGACCGTTGCGGATAGCCTGATTGGCGATCGCCTCCTGCACGCTGATGACGCTGGCGCCGTCGCGCACCTTCATATCCAGCCAGCGCAGGGAGAAGTTGTACGGCACGCCGATCAGGTTCCAGCCGGGCGCAAGTGCGATCTCAAACGGTCTCGCCGTGTCGGCAGACGCTCCTTCCTGCGTGATGACCAGCGGTCTGGCGACGTTCAGGAAGAACGCCCGTCCCAGTCGCACGCGGTCAGCAGGCGGATTCGGGTAGGTCGTGTAGCGTCCCAGCGACCATGCGAACAGCTTGAAGCTCGGGCGGTCGGCGGGCGCCACGTTCAGCACGTCCGCCGGGTCCTGAGTCGGGTAGTCAAACGGCACCGACATCAGGCTGAGTCCCGCCGGGAACGTATGCAGAGGCTTGAGCACGAAGTTCACCCCGGTGGTCTCAGTGGCACTCTGCACCGTCACCGTGCGCGACTCGGGTTGCGGCGTGAAGCCGGTCTTGCGCACGCGCACTGTGTAATCGCCGGCATCCACGCCGGTGATGCGCCAGTTGAAGGTGTAGCCGTTCTCCGTCTGCGCCGGTCCTGTGGTGGTGCGGTAGGTCTTGTTGCTGGAGACGACCTCCACCTCCACACCCTCCTCGGGCTGGTTGTCGCCCTGGCGGGTCACCAGTCCGGAGATGCTACCCGGCGGCACCGGGTCGAGCTGGAAGTCCACCGTGATGGTCTGCTGAGAGACCACCGTGATGTTCTTGCTCTGCGACGAGAAGCCTGCCGCGGAGGCGGTGGCTATGTAGTTGCCGCCGTCCACGCCGGTGATGGTATAGTAACCGTTCTCGTCCGTCGTCGCCTGGGCGACAGTCTGCGTGCCGGAGCGCACCACCACCAGCGCGTTGGCAATGCCTTCGCCGGTATCGGAACGAGTCACACGCCCTGCTACATCACCGGGTGCTGGCTTCAACCGAAAGTCCTGCGTCACCTCGGTGGCAGCAGGTACGCTGACGCGCACCGGTTGGGGTGGCTGGTCGGGCGAGAAGCCAGCCTTCGTGGCGGTCACGTCGTAGCCGCCGCCATCGGATACCAGACTCGCTGGCACGCGCGGAATGACGTAGTACCCCTGTGCATCGCTGAGCGCACTGAACTCCTCACCTGTAATCACCGACTTAGCGGTCACCAGGGCACCCTGTATCGGCGTGGTGCCGTCCGGCAGGGTGACTCGCCCTTTCAAGACGCCCGGCTCGGCTTTGATCATCAGGAAGCTGGTGGAGCCGAAATCGCCCCCATGCACCGCCGCGGCAGTGACCTTCTGTGCCAGGTAGCCCGGGTAGGTCACCACAATATCGTAAACCGATGGGTCCAGTCCGCCGATGTTGTAGGTGCCATCCGCCCGCGTCAGGGCCGCACCGATCTGCGGGCCGGTGGTTCGTTCGCCACCACCAGCGTACCGGGCGGTGACCAGTGCGCCCTCGATAGGACCTCCGCCATCTCTATCGCGCACCACACCGACCAGTGTGCCCGTGCGCAGCCAGCAGATGACGTTGTGCATCAGTTTTCCACGGATATTGAAACCGTAGGCTACGTTGTCCTGCGTGTAGTAGCGGCGGTTCAGCGCTTCCACACCGAAGCTGGCATACACGACCTTACCGCCGGTGTTGGTGTCGAACCAGTAGATGAGCCCTGCGGTGCCATCTTCAAAGGTCATCTCGGTTCGCGCCGGGGCGATCGGGTTGATGGCATCCACATACCGGTTGTTAGGCGCGCCGTCGTTGTAGTACAGGTTGTCGTCGTTGGGGCCCGGCTGAAGATACTGCGGACTGGACGACCATGGCGGCACGTACGACAGTCCGCTGGATGTAATCTGGTAGTAGCTGTGTTCGTCCCATGTAGTGTGGGCGAACGGGAAAGCGAGGCTGTTGGTGCTGGACAGCTCATTGCGGTTGAGAAAGTCCCGCGATGGATGCTGGTCGTTCACGTACTGTGCCTTCAGCACGTTGGTGTAGAAAGCGTTGGGCTGAGTACCATCCAGCGTCAGTGCCCAGCCAATGTCCTGCCCGAAGATGAACAGGCGTCCGCCCGCGTTCACGAACTGCGCGAGGTCGCGCTGGGTGTTCAGGTCGGTGATGGTGCCGTTACCCGCCCACACAGAGCCTGCATAGGGCGCTGCCCACACGATACAACGGTCAGCCACGATAACCGTCTGTGTACCCGTGCGCGGGTTGGTCGGGCTGGGCTGTTGCTCGCGCCGGGGCAGATACGCCAGATACACCGACTGCGGCACTGGTCCACGGCACAGAATGCGCCAGATGTCATAGTTCTGGGAGTCGGTGATCAGCGAGTCGCGCGACCAGAACGCCAGGTTCGGTCCGCTGGTACCGTAGGAGCCAACGCCCAGCGTATTCCACGTATCCTGCACCGGTTTTGGTTCGGTGTCTGTATCGCTGCTGAAGTAGTTGCCTGTCCACGGCAGGTAGTTGATATCGATGTCGGTTAGCCAGGACTCGGTGCCCCAGTAGGTGAAGAAGACGTTGTCCAGCGCGAACGCCGTACCGAATCGTCCCTGGAAGAACTTCTGTCCCAGCGTGTAGTCCGACACGAACAGCACCTTATTGCTCGCCGAGAAGGGCTTCGTGGAAAAGCCCCACACGTTGTCGTAAATCTTCCAGTTAGACTGCTGGGTGGGGCGGAACGGGTTGACCGCCCGATCGTAGACAATGATGTCCAGATACCAGTCGCTGGGATTATCGGCTGGTGTCGCCCAGTCATTGGTATAGTAGCCATCACCCGCCACCTCGCCTTCCGGCTCGTTTCCGCCGGCGGAGCGAGGACCGTCGTCGTACAGTTGCAACCAGTGGCTCTTGGGCGGGTTAGCAATGCCGCTGAAGGCGCTGAAGTCATCACTGCCCGGCTCGTACATCTGTGGCGGATAGCCGAACGGTGTTGCCAGCAGAGTGGGTCTGCCGGGCAGTGTACCCGACAGGGCAACGTAAGTATTCGTTTTCGGATCAATCGGCTGACATTCGAATTCGTAAGGCAGAATGGTAAGCCGCACGCTTTGTCCTTCGACGGTGGTGCCTCGGTTCAGGTATATCTTATGCTCGATGCCCTGCGCATCCTGATAGCGGCTATCGGGGTCTTTGATTTGCGCGTAGACAGCTGCCACACCGCTCTGTCGGTCGGTCACTTTCGCCCGAATACGAACCGTCGTGCCCGGCAGAGACACGCGCGGCGTTACTTCCACAATCTCGTTGGTGTTGACGTTCGCTTTCTCCAGCGCAGGAGCTTCCACATCCACAATGTAGGTGCTGAAGATGTCCCAGTTTCCCGTTCGGTTGCTGACGTGCGCCAGCTTCAGCACGGTGGTGAACTGCGACCAGGTAGGCGATTCCTCGTCAGTGGCGTAGGATGGATCGCGTGCATCGATGTGATACACTCGTGCGGTGGGTTCCACCGTCTGCAGACCGCTCTGGTCGGGCAGAATGGTTGCGTCCATGAAGTAAACATCAAAAGTAGTGCCAACGGCATCGGCAACGCCATCATTGTTGGTATCCTGCCTGTTGGAGGCGAAGGCAAGCCACAGGTTCGTTCTACCCAAAAAGCCGGGCAGTTGCCGAAGGCTCCAGGTTGCCTGTTTGTTGGAGCTGGCAATTCCGCCTGCGGAGAAGTTGGTCACGCGACGCACCACTGCGGTAGCGGGATTGAGAGCGTAGGCAGTCACCGTCCAGATATCGGTGTTTGCCTTCATGCCACTGCCTGCCGCATCCGCTCTGTCCGAAGTGAAAGCGATGAGGCTGCCATCTGGCGACCAGGCAGGCTCGGTATCGTTGCAGTTGCCGTCGGTGAGCTGGCGGACGACGCCGGTGTCCACGTTGATGACGAAGATATGGTAGAAACTGCCTACCTTGCCCGCGAATGCGATCTCCAATCCACTGGGTGACCAGGTGGGTTTGCGCACATCCGTGAAGGGCAGGTCCGTGCGCTCGTGCGTGAGGCTGACTACCTGGTTGTTGGTGAGGTTGAGCACGAACAGATGGAAGGGAGCAGTACCCGTAGCGCGTGCCACATAGGCTAGCCGGTTCTGGTTGAGAGCGAGGGCGGGTTCGATCTGGTCACCAGCCTCTGACGTGACCTGCACCACACCCGCTCCATCCGGCGACATGCGGTAGATGTGAAAGTTCGTGCCGCGAGCACCGTTCGTGGCGCTGACGCGGTTGGAATAGAAGTAGATGAAGCGGTCATCGGCGGACCAGACAGGTCCCAGCTCGTCTGCCGGAGAATTGGTGATATTGGTGGTCTGCTCCGGTGTGCCTCTTCCTCTCATCATCTCCCAGTCGCGCGTGAGGTCAACCGGGGCGCGGTCGGGCGTGCCGACAATGGGAAAGCGAGGCGTTCGTTGTGCCGACGCCGGAGACAGACTCAGTAGCACTATTGCAAGTGTTCCCCAAACCAACCAAAACCCCGCCCAACTTGCGGGAAGTGCCAGACTGTTCGTGCGTCTCACTGCCATCCTTCCTCCTCACCTCTTGCGGTAGTTGCCATCTGCACAAGCGCTACCTTCTATAAACCTTCAACATCTGCCTCAAGGTTCCTTCACGATTATAGAGTGACCTCTCGGCGGTGTCAATAACTCACCAACGGATTACGCCATTATTTCGCGTATTCCTGCTGTAACTCCTGCCAGATGCGCCAACTTTGCTCACGAGTTTCTTCCAGATTCCCGTAATTCCTTACGACCCAGTCGGCAAAAATCCTTTTTACCCGTGTTGGTATCTGCGCTTTCAGCCGGCGCTGTGCTTCTTGTTCGCTCAGTCCGCCCGCCTGCAGGCGCGATAGTTGTGCCGATTCGCCCGCTTCGACTACCACCACGCGCTCGAACTGGGGATACAGAGCACACTCGATCAGGAGTGGCACCTCCACCACCACCAGCGCGTCCGGGTCGCGTTGCCGTATCTGTGCTATCTCAAGATGCATCTGTTGCAGGATCAGGGGATGGCTGATGCGGTTCAATCGCCTGCGCAGGGCGCTGTCCGCAAACACTGCCTCCCCCAGAAGCCTTCGATTCAGTTCGCCATCAGGTAGCAGGTACCCCTGCCCGAACTCTGCCACGATCGCCTTCCAGAGCGCGCCCTGCGGTGCGCTCAGTTGTCGTGCGATGTTATCCAGGCTGAGACCGTGCGCTCCCCATTCCTCGAACCATCGCACGACGGTGCTTTTGCCCTCGGCGATGCCGCCGGTGACTGCAACCAGCATGGCTACGGCGCCGACGTCTCGTCCTCTCCTTCTGTATTTGACGTCGGTTCGCTCTCCTCCGTTTCAAGACCGAACTGCTTGCCGACGACCTCCCCGATAGTGAACCCGCGAGAGCCGGTGCTACTGCTGTAGCGGTCCATCAATTGCTGGTGTTCCTGCTCCTCGCGCTGTCTCTGCAGGCGACGCAGGCTCAGCACCATGCGATGCTCGGCAGGATTGATCTGCACCACCAGAGCCTCTACCTGCTGTCCGACCTGCAGAACCTCTCCCGCGCTGCGCACCCGGCGCGTGGAGATTTCGGAGAGGGGGATGGTGGCTTCCAGGTCGCCCGGCAGGTCCACAATTGCACCAAACGGGGCAAGCCGCGCTACCGTGCCGGTCACCACCTGCCCGACCTGGTAGTGGCTTTCCACCTCCAGCCACGGGTCCGGAATGAGCTGCTTCATGCCCAGCGAGATTTTGCGAGTTGCCGGGTCCACGCGCAGTACCTGCACGCGAACGTGCTGACCCTCCCGCAATACGTCGGAGGGATGCCGGATCCGCTTCCAGGACATCTCGCTGATGTGCAGTAAGCCATCGATTCCGCCCACGTCGACAAACGCGCCGTAGTCCACGATACGGCGCACCTTGCCCTCGACGACCTGCCCTTCCTGGATGCGCGAGAAAGCCTCCCGCCGCTCCTGCTCGCGGCGCTCCATCTCCGCCTGCCGGTTGGACAACACCACCTTGCGGTCGCGGCGGTCCACCTCCAGCACCTTCAACGGTACCGTCTGCCCGACATACTTCTCCAGTGCGCTGTCGGGAAGCGGGGTGCGACCAGTGCCTACGTGGGATGCCGGTACGAACCCGCGCACTCCCACATCCACCATCAAGCCGCCTTTCACCCGCTCGGTGACCACGCCCTCGATGGTCTGGTTCGTGTCACGAGCCTCCTCCAGGCGTGTCCAGGCGACTTCGTAGTCGGCACGCTTTTTGGAGAGGATGATCTGCCCCTCTTCGGTCTCCGGCTTGAGCACCACTACATCGATCTCCTGCCCTACCTCCACCACCTCCTGCGGCGGCTGGTTGGGCTGGCGAGCGAGCTCGTTCAGGGGGATGACGCCCTCCGACTTGGTGCCGATGTCCACCAGCACCCCGTTGTCGTCCACGTGCACCACGATCCCGCGCACGAGCTGTCCCTTACGCACGGTGCGCGTGGCACGCTCCAGGTCTTCTGCGCTCATCGCCTGAACCGCCTGAGCGAACTCGTCCGCGGCGGGTGCAGGTTCGGGTGTCGCTGGCTCCTGCGTCGACTCCTGCGATGTCGGTTCGGTCTGCTCGGTTGGAGCCACTGGCTCTTCTATCAGGTCTTCCGGCATAATACACACTACTCCCTTTGATTTCGCGGCGCGAACGCGCGGTATAGGTTACGCCGCCCCCTGCGACGTTTCCTGCTTCTACGGCTCCAATTTCTCCATCTCCGCCCAGTTATCGCCCACTTCCACGTCCACCTTCAGGGGCACGCGCAGGCTGGCGACCTGCGACATGCACTCGCGCACCAGATTCGCCAGCGCGGGGATTTCGTCCGGCGGCGCGTCGAACACCAGCTCGTCGTGCACCTGAAGCACCATTTTCGCCCGCCAGCCTTCCGCACGCAGACGCCTGTCCAGCTCATTCATCGCCAGCTTGATGATGTCCGCTGCCGTGCCCTGCAGGGGCGAGTTGATTGCCGCGCGCTCCGCCGCCTGACGCACGTTGCGGTTGGCGTGGTGGATTTCGGGCACATAGCGACGCCTGCCGTACAGGGTGGTGACGAAGCCATGCTGACGGGCGAAGTCCAGCGTCTCCTCGATATAACGGCGCACGCCGGGCAGCCGGCGGAAGTAGTTCTCGATGAAGGCACGCGCCTCTGCCACCGGCATTCCCAGCTCTTGCGACAGCCCGTAGTCGCTCATGCCGTATAGCACCGCGAAGTTTACCGTCTTCGCCTTACGCCGCAGTTCGGGGGTCACACCATCGGGCGGGACACCGAAGAGAATCATCGCCGTGGCGGAGTGGATGTCGCGGTCTTCGGCAAACGCCTGCAGGAGGCGTTCATCCCCGCTGACATGCGCCAGCAGACGCAGTTCGATCTGCGAGTAGTCCGCCGCCAGCAACCGGTTGCCCGGCGCCGCCACGAAGGCGCGACGGATCTGCCTGCCCACCTCCGTGCGGATGGGAATGTTCTGCAGGTTCGGCTCACTGCTGGAGAGCCTTCCGGTCGCCGCCACCGTCTGGTTGAAGGAGGTGTGAATGCGCCCGGTAGCAGGATGCACCAGCCGAGGCAATACATCGGCGTAGGTGGACTTGATCTTGCTGAGCTCGCGGTACTCGAGAATGCTCCGGCAGATGGGATGTTCCACCGCCAGCTGCTCCAGCACCTCGGCGTCGGTGGAGTAAGCCCCTGTGCGGGTCTTCTTCCCGGCAGGCAGTTTCAGTTTTTCAAACAGAATCTGCCCCAACTGCTTTGGCGAGGAGATGTTGAATGGCTCGCCCGCCAGCGTGTAGATTTCGGTCTCCTTGCTGCGAATCAACCCGTCCAGCACATCGGAGAGCTGGTGGAGGTAACCCACGTCCACCGCCACACCCGCCAGCTCCATACGCGCCAGCACCTCGGACAGGGGCATCTCGATACGGTGCAGAACCTGCTCACAGCCGATGGCGGCGATTTGCGCGTTCATCACCGTCTGCAGGCGCAGGCATGACGCTGCCTCCGCGCAGGCGTAGGCTGTCAGACCGCTTTCGGAAGTGGTATCCTCGGCGGGCAATCGCTCGCCCAGATAGTCCTGCACCAGGTCGGCAAGCGGATAACTGCTGCGTCCGGACTGCAGAACATATCCGGCAAGCATGGCATCGAACACGAACCCCTTCGGCTGGACTCCCTGCCGGATGAGCGACGCCTGCAGAGGCTTCAGGTTGTAGCCCGCTTTCGGACAGGTCGCTTCCCACAACGGCGCGAGCAGACCCACCAGTCCATCGTTCGGCTCGTCAAACAGGCTGGCAGAGGGCATAGAGCCCGGCACGTACACCGCCTCCTCGCGCGACAGGGCGATGGCGACACCGCCGACCTGCAGTTCCATCACGTGCGTGCCCTGCACCAGCGCACGGATGCCCACTTCCGGCAGCTGCAGACAACGCTGGACAAGCTGTTTCACCTCGTCCTCGCGGCGAGCGACGCTCCAGCGCACGCCGACGGTCTTCACCTCAGCGGGTGTCTCCAGAGGCAGGGCAAGCGACTCCTGCTTGGGCAGGAACTTCGCGCGGAGTTCGGGCAACCGGCGGAGGAAGGAACGGAACTCGAGGCTCTCCAGCACCTGTTGCAGGCGGGCGAAGTGCTCGGCGGTGGGTTGCCAGCGCGGGGGCGTGTCGGGCACGGGCGCGTCGCGCAGGATGGTCGCCAGACGTTTGTATTGCGGAATCTGCTCGCGATACTGCTCCAGCAGGGTGCGCAGTTTGGGGTCTTCCACCTCGTGCAACCGCTCCAGCAGGTTCTCCACCGTGCCGAACTGCTTCAGCAGGGCAACCGCCTTCTTCTCGCCGATACCGGGCACGCCGGGGATGTTGTCAGAGGGGTCACCCTTCAACGCCTTGAAGTCGGGCAGTTGGGAAGGCTCCAGCCCGAACCGTTCGCGCACTGCCTGCTCGTCGTAGCGCACCGTCTGCCCCATGCCCTTCTGCGGCATCAGCACGAACGCGCCCTCGTCCACCAGTTGCAGGGCATCCTGGTCACCTGTGACGATAAGCACCTGATAGCCCTGCGCCCGTGCGCGGTGGGTGAGCGTGCCCAACACATCGTCCGCCTCGAAGCCTTCCAGCGCTATCACCGGGATGCCCATCGCCTCGACCAGCTCGCGCACAGCAGGCACCTGCACGATAAAGCTCTCGGCGGTTTCAGGGCGGTGTGCCTTGTAGTCGGTGAACTCCTCGTGGCGGAAGGTGGGGGCGGCGGTGTCCATCGCCACCACGATAGCGTCGGGCTGTTCGTCTTCCAGAATCTGCCACAACATGCCCGCAAAGCCGTAGATGGCGTTGGTGGGACGTCCGTCGGTGGTGGAGAGCGGGCGTGTGGCGTAGAAGGCGCGGTACAGCAGGCTGTGCCCGTCGATCAGCACCAGTTTCGGTTTGGTCATGGGTATGAGTCCCTCTGCCTCATGCATCTGCAGGGGTATGCTATCACACCTGCGCCACACATGGCAAGGGGGACATATCAACGCATCATCTACCAGTGCCCCGAGAACACTCGACGCCCAGGAGAGCACAACGGCTAGTCGCCAAACAGAGCTTGCACAAGTTCTGTACTGTCTATCCCCAGGTAGGTCGCAACATCGCCGAGTATCCCGCTGAGAGTGCCTACACGCAGGGAAGGATGGCGCGGGATGGTGATATGATGCTCATCCCCGCGAGAAGTCGAGGTAAGACGCAGGTGGCTTCCCGTTTGTCGCGTGACCCGATAGCCGAACAGCTTCAGTCGCTGAGCCAGTTGCTCACCGCTTATATCGCGCGGCAGTCTCATACCAGAAGCACTTCATCGTGCACCAGATGAAGTCGCACAATTCTGGGGCGGTTTTCTTCAGGAAAGTGGCAGTGCACAGCATCCTGGATTTGCCGACGCAATTCCTCCAGGGTATCCGCCTCCGTAAAAATCGAATAGCCCAGCGCTCGCGCCTCGTAGCCACCTTGAGGCGATTCCTGAACCAGGAAGATAAGCTCCTCCATTATGTCGGCTCCTTGTTCTGATGATAGAATGCGTCTCATGCCCGTGCCGTCAGGAGAACACCTCACAGCTCTATCCGCTCGCGGGAAGGAGACGCCTGAATGCCCTTTTCCACCTGCTCCAGCGCTTGTAGTGCCTCTTTGTAAGGCTCGCCGTGGCGGATACGCCACAGGTTCGCCGCCTTGCGCAGTTCCACCCGCGCCTCCGGCAGTCGCCCGCGCCGCCAGTACGCCATGCCCAGATGGTAACGCAGTTCTGGCTCCTGCGGGGCGTCCTCCACCGCCTTCTCCAGCACCTGCACCGCCTGCTGATACCGCCCCTGTCGGTAGTAAATCCAGCCAAGCGTGTCCAGATACACCGGGTTGTTCGGCTCGGCGGCGAGGGCGCGGTTTGCCATCGCTTCTGCCTCCTCCAGCCGTTCGTTCGCCTCTGCCAGCAGGTAGGCGTAGTTGTTCAGCGTCACCGGGTTGCCGGGCACGCGCTTCAGCACCTCGTCATAGCACTTCGCCGCCTCGTCGTAGCGTTTCAGGTAGCCCAGCGAGTCGCCCCGAATCTGCCACAACTGCGCCTCCTGGTCGGGCGTGAGCTGGAGACGGGCGTCGTCCAGCGCCTTCTGCGCATACTCCGCGCTGAGCTCGTATTGCCGGGCGTCGGTCAAGAGCGCCAGCACCTGCAGATATGCGCTCACAGTTGGAGATTGCTGAAGATGTGCATCTATCGCCCGTCGTGCTTCGGAAAGGTTGCCGTCGCGCAGGTGACGCTCCGCCTGCTGAAGGGAGGGCGACGCCCCGGGGCGTACCGGGTTAATGCGCTGGCAACCGCTCGTCAATACCGCCAGCATAACCACCGCCAGAATCACGCTCATACAGCGCATCAGAACCTCCCCATTACCATCGCCGTCACTGCCGACAGGAAATTGAACGTGCCGTGCATCACCACACTGCTCCACAGCGAACCCGTGCGGGCATACAGTCGAGCCAGCAGCACGCCGATCACCAGAATCGGCAGGAAGTTTTTGACCGACGCATGGAGCAGGGCGAACAGCACCGCCGATATCCACACCGCCGACACGAACGACAACCGGTGGCGCAGGGCGTTGAACACGAACCCGCGGAAGAAGACCTCCTCCCCAATCGGCGCGACCACCGCCACCAGCACCACAAACGCCAGAGCGGTCAGTCCCGGCTGGAGCATCTCCAGAAACGCCTCCAGCGCTACGGTGTTCTGTTCCCAGCGCATCAGCCGCTCGAAGGTGGACGCCCCCAGCACCAGCCGGAGCATCCCGACGCTGAACAGCTCCACGATGGGCGTAATCAGGAACGCCCCTGCGCCCCACAGCACCCCCTGCCGTATCGCCTGTCGGTCCCAGGTGAATCCCAGAGTCTTCAGCTCCAGGCGATACTTGCCCACCAGATACAGGATAGCCGTCGCCACAAACGCTGAGTTCTGCACCACCAGCAACCCCAGCAGGGCAAGGAGGGCACCGGGCTCAGCAGGCGTCAGCGAGAAGTTGACCAGCGCACGCAGGTGCTCTGGCGACTGCAGGGCAAGCAGAAACCCCAGCATGAACGCCATCGACAGCAGAGAGAGCACCGTGATGAGCAGGGCAACGTGGAACCCTACCCACAGGTCCACCAGGCTCCACCGTTCCGCCAGCAAGCCGGGCTTGCCGCGACGGACGTACCACGTATGCACCGTCAGCACCACCAGCACGCCCAGATGCACGGCCGCATACAGCCCTGCCAGCAATATCAGAATCAGTTGCAGAACCGGGGACATCGCCATCATCCTCTGTTCCCCATTATACCGCCTGCGCAGGCTCAGGGGAAGCTGTCATCAGCCGGTGATATCGAGGTATTGTCGCAACACATCGGCAGAGAGCGCGCCCGCCCGCAGGATACGCGCCGGGCGAACGGTCACGTCCAGCACAGTGGAGGGCACACCGCCGCCCGTGTCGCCCGCGTCGATGACCACCTCCACCCGTTCCAGCAACGATGTTGGTATCTGTTCCACGCGCGAGGGCGGAGGCTCGTCCGAGAAGTTCGCGCTGGGCGCAACGATGGGTCTGCCAAAGGCTTTGAGCAGAGCCAGCGCCACCGGATGGTCGGGGATGCGCACGCCGACAGTATCCACGCCCCCTGTCACCACGTCGGGCACCAGCGCACCGCGCCAGTAGACCAGCGTCAGCGGTCCCGGCATGTGGTCGCTTATCAGCGGGAGCAGGTCGTCGGGCACCTCGCGCCACAGCAGACGCAAAGCCTCCACATCGGCAACCTGCACGGGCAGAGGCTTGTCCGCAGGACGTCCCTTCACCTCCCACACCCTCCGCACCGCCGGTTCCGACAGCGCGTCCGCCGCCAGCCCATACACCGTTTCTGTCGGGAAGATGACCAGCCCGCCGCGAGTGAGCGCGTCCACCGCCCTCTGCACAGCGACCTGTGTGTTCTCCGGCGTGTCTGCCCGGCATATCATCTCAACCACCCCTTCGCAGGTATCTGCCTTTCACCACCCGCCCGATGCCCGCCAGGTCGTTCAGGATGGAAACCTGCTGATAGCCCGCCTCGTCCAGCAACCGCGCCACTGACTCCGCCTGCCCCATCCCCACCTCCAGCATCAGCCAACCACTTTCCTGCAGATGGAAGTGCGCCTCCGCCGTCAGTCTCCGGTGAAACTGCAAGGGGTCTCCTGCTGTGAACAGGGCGTGCGCCGGCTCCCAGTCGCGCACCTCCGGCTGGAGTGATAGTCGCTCGCTCTCTGCCACATAGGGGGGGTTGGACGCCACCACATCGAAACGCAGTCCGGCAAGCGGTTCGAACAGGTCTCCCTGCAGGAAGCGTATCCGGTGGGCGACGCCGTGCCGTTCGGCGTTCTCGCGGGCGATGCGCAGGGCGGATTCGCTGATGTCGGTCGCCCACACCTGCGCCCCGGGCAGGTTCACGGCTACCCCCACCGCGATGCACCCACTGCCCGTGCCGATGTCGGCAATCATGGCGGGCTGAGCGTGAAGTATTGCCTCCACCAGAACCTCTGTCTCCGGGCGCGGCACCAGCACGTCGGGCGTCACGGCGAGCTCCAGCCCGTAGAACTCCGCTCTGCCCAGAATGTAGGCAAGCGGCTCCCGCCTGCGCCTGCGCTCCAGACGACGCTCCCACTCCTGCACCGCCGCCTCGCTGACCACCTCTTCGGGATGCGCGACCAGGTATGCCCGCCCCACGCCGAGCGTATCCGCCAGCAGGAGTTCGGCGTCCAGGCGAGGGGTGTCCACCCCCACCTCCTGCAGACGCACAGCGCCTTCCGACACCAGCCGGGCAATGGTGATGGAGTTATCCCATACCGCACACATGACAGATAAGAGATTAGCACAGATTCGCATCGACACGCAACACAAGGGGTGCTACAATCAAAGCACAGCTGCGAAGCTACGAAAAGCCTGAGCATCAACGAGGAAACGACATTATGAAACCTCGTGGACGCCACAGGGAAGGTCTTCAAGCCCGGAGTCTGCTGGCTTCGGCGGTGGTCAGCGCACTGCTTTTCACTTTCCTGAGGCACCTCCTCCCGCACATTCTCAGCATGGTCTTTCTCGCCGTGTATGCGCTCTTCCCCGCCGGACGGCAGAGCCTCGAGCCTTTTGGCGGCTACATCGGCTACCTGCGCGGTAACCTCTACTGGCGGCTGGTCGATACGCTGGTCGCGTCCTATACCTGGCGGTGGAGCTGGTTGTGGGCACTGCTGGGCGCAGGGATATATGTACTCCAGCGCAGCATTCAACCCGGTTCGCGCTCGCTTTCCCTGTGGTTTCGCGGGCTGGTGGTGGGGCTTACCCTCTGGTCGCTGGTCACCTACCCTATCTGGTCGGACCCGTTCTGGGGTGTGCTTAACGCGCTGTTTGTCATCGGCGGTATCGTTTTGTTGTGGAGTTTCCTGCCTGTTATCACCCGAAAACTGGAAGAGGCTGGGTCATGAGACGATACGGTGCTTTCACGCTGGTGGAGATGCTCATCGTGGTCGCCATTATTGCCCTGCTGGTGGCTCTGCTCCTGCCCGTCCTGACCACCGCGAGGCGACACGCACAAGTCTCTCCCTGCATGAACAACCTCAAGCAACTGCACACTGCCCTGACCATGTATCGGGACGACTGCGGTGGATGCTGTCCCTGCTACCTCGCCCAGCTTCAGCCTTACGTGCGCAATCGGGAGGTGTATCGCTGTCCACTGGATACCTTTGGAGGCGCCGGATATACGGAGACCATCGCGCGGTGGGGCGCGCACAAGCAGTATCCTGTGAGCTACTTTTCGGTGCTACTGTACGCAGGCACTGCGACACACGGTCCTCTGGGTGTGCCGACTGACCTTGATGCGAAGATGGTGCGTTTTTTCCAGGCGCTCCAGCGTGAGGACGCCAATCACGGCGTGGCAGTGTGCATGCTTCATGGGGAGCGGGGATGTGAGTGGATATGGAGGCAGTATGCTGTCGACCATCATCCAAATGCTGCCGATATGTTCAAAGGACTGACCTTGCGTCTTCGGCTGGACGGCTCGGTACAGCGGGCACAGGTTCCGTATGCCGACCAAAACTGTGACCGCAACAACTGGCAACTGCTGACCGATGCCCCCTGCCCACAGGACCTGCAGTGCACAGAGTTTCAGACGAACTAGCCCTCACGGGTTTTCACCGGCACTTCGCGCTTCTCACGCGCCCTTGTCCACGACTCGATTCATAATCACCGCGCCGACCGCGTCGCCCTCCACGTTGACCATCGTGCGGAACATGTCCAGAATGCGGTCCACCGCAAGAATCAGCCCAATTCCCTCCAGCGGCAGCCCCACGGACTGCAGGACAATGACCATGGTGAACAACCCCGCGCTGGGGATGCCTGCTGCGCCTATCGCCGCCAGTGTCGCCGTGAACAGCACTATCACCTGCTGGGCGAGGCTCAGCTCCACACCATACACCTGCGCGATGAAAAGCGCTGCGACCGCCTCGTAGAGCGCGGTTCCGTCCATGTTCACCGTCGCGCCGATGGGAATGCTGAAACGGCTGATATAGGGGCGCACGTGCAGATTGTCCTCCACCGCGCGCATGGTGACGGGCAGGGTCGCCGCGCTGGAGCTCGTGCTGAGAGCGGTAATCATCGCCTGATAGATGCCCGCAAAAAACCGCCAGGGTGCACACCTGCCCAGCAACCACACCAGAAGCGGTAACACGATGAAGCCATGAAACGCCAGCCCACCCAGCACGGCGCCCATATACTTCGCCAGCGGGAGGAAGGCGTCTGCCCCCGCCTGACCAATGGTGCGCATCAGCAGGAACGCCACCCCAAAGGGCAACAGACGCAGAATCCACTGCACTATTACCATCGAGAGGGCTAATACCTCGTCCACGAACTGACGCACCGTGCGTGCCCTGTCGCCCATCAGGTTGAGCGCAATGCCCAGTATCAGGCTGAAGGTGATGATCTGGAGCATATCGGCGCGGGCGAGGGCGTCGACGGGGTTCGCCGGCACGAGGTTGCGCAGAAGGTCGGAGAACGTCGGCGGTCGCTCCTGCAGAACTACATCAGGCGTTTTGGCTGGGGTCAACACCGCGCCCAGTCCGGGGTTCAACAGGTTGACCACCACCAGACCCAGCCCCGCCGCCAGCAGGGTGGTGCTCAGGTAGTAAAATAGCGTGAGTGCGCCCAGACGCCCCAGATGGTGGGTATCCAGACCTGCCGCCGCGCTGATGAGCGACGTCATCACCAGAGGCACAATCACCATGCGCAGGAGGCGGATAAACAGGTCACCGCCCAGCCCAACCACTTCGAAGGCAGGCAGGTCCGCTCCGCCCGCACTGTTCAACCAGAGCCCTGCCACCACACCGACGAAGATGCCAGCGACTACCCAGCGTATCGAGACAAACTCACCCGGTTTTTCCATCCCTGCGTTGACCCAAATCGCTCCATGCCAAAAGATTGTTGCACATGGGCAATTTTACCCTACCCGAACCCTCGCCCTACTGACTGAAGCTGTAGGTGTTCACGTTCAACCACCAGCCGACGATGGGCCACATGCACCCCACCAGAAAATCGCCCAGTATCAGCCCGTAAAAGAACATCAGCGCACGACGATAGGTGGGCAACCCGCCGAACCGCAGGACGGTCACCTTCGCTGCCCAGGCGATGATGAGCGGAAGCCAGATGGTGTTCATGGTCCAGCTGCCCGAGATGGGCAGTCCCAGCGGATGCAGAGGGAACCAGGCAAACCGCAGGCGCAACACCTGCAGGGCAACCACCGTGCCCCATCCGATGCCGATGGCGGTCATTGCGGGCGCGTCCGTCGGGCGCGGGCTACTGAGCCAGCCGCTCAGCCGGTTGAACGCCTCCCAGCCGAAGTAGCTCATGTGCAACGCCATGCGCTCTTCCACCCCGCGCGTGTAGCCGAAGTGGTAAATCGCCCAGTATCCGGACAGCAATCCCACCACCGACGCCAGCACCAGCGCCAGTGCGATATGGCTGGAGGCAATCCCCTTGCGCTCGCCCATCTTGAACGCTTCCAGCTGGATGGGCATTGCCAGACTGCGGTAGGCACGATTGAAACCGTAGAAGTAGGTCAGTATCGTCAGGTCGCGAGCGGAGAAGAACTGTGTGCCCAGCGCGGCGGTCAGGATGTAGTCCGGTCCGCCGTTGTGCAGGTCGTGCGCGGGCGGTCCCAGCTCTGCCCTCATGCGCGTGCAGGCGATGGCGATACCGAAGTAGATGACGAACGCCACCACCGCCACCCACAGCGTCAACCCCGCCAGCCAGAAGAATCCCACCAGAAACGCCAGCCCTGCCCCAAGCCCCACCAGCACCAGCCGTGGGCTGAAAGGCTCATCGCGTTCCGCGTCGCGCGGGGTTTGCCACGCCTCCCGCATGAACTGCGCGATGTGTAGGCGCGTACCCCAGATCGCCAGCACCGCCACGCCCATATACCCACCGAAGCACTGCTCGTTGACATAGGGGAAGTTCGGACGGTCGTACGACCAGCCGAAGTATGCGCTGAGAACCCGTTGCGCCTTGAAGAAGAAGTAGAAGAACCAGCTGGAGAACAGCAGGTCGGCGGGCAACAGAAACCCCATGCCGATCGCGAAGGGATAGAACGAGATGGGCGTCCAGCCGATGGCGTTCCACGGCGGCGTGGTGAACATGGGGCTGATGTCGCGCATCTTGATCGGGATGTAAGGCAAAGAGGGATAGAACAGGTACAACCCGTTCAACAGGCAGATTCCGCCCGACAGGGCGAAACCCAGCCATAACAGCCTGTGCCGAACGAACTGCTTCGGGTCATCGGTCATCTCCAGCGGAAGCAGAATCACGGGATAGCTCAGTCGCTCGTGCTGAGTCCACTGCCGACGAACCAGCACGTTCAGGCACAGCATCACCCACAGCAACACCAGAATAAACGCACCCCATGCCGCCAGCGGTAACCACCAAGCGCTGAACCGCTCCCACGTGTAGGGGTTCACCGAACCGCTATACCAGTCGTCCACTGCCTGCTTGTCGCGAACCAGAAACCACGGAGGCAGGTACTGCATGAAGAGCGACTCCCAGCGGTTGCTGGCGTTAGCGTGACGGGTGGGATGGGCGAGCATGGGTATCAGCACGTCCAGAAAGTCCACGCTCGTCAAGCTCGTGCCGATACCCAGCATGGCGTACACGATGAGCAGTTCCGCCTGCGATAGCGACCACTGTGGGCGCCAACGCCACACCAGGGCGTTCAGTGCCAGCAGTAGCACCAGCAGGAAGATGACATTGGCGAACAACGAGAAGGTGGTGGGATAGGGACCGAGCGCGAAGGTCACGCGCACGGTGCCCGGCGCTGACATCTCCATCTGAATGAGCCAGAAAGCGTTGACCGGCAGTAACAGCGTACCGATGAGCAGAGCGCGCCACGGGATGCCCGCTTTCACCTCATTGCCTCACCAGATGGAATCCAGCGTCCATCCTTCTGCCCGTGCCAGCTGTGCTGTTCCCTCGTCGGCAAAGAGGCGCGGGAGGTGGCTCGCTCCGCCCTGCGGGTAGACGCGCGTGGTCAGGCAGGTATGCCCGTTCGCAAACACCTCTATCACCGACCTGTCCACGAACAGATGCAGACGCAACGGTTCTCCCTCCTTCAGGCTGAGCGGTGCAGAGCGCACATCGCGCGTCACCTCTTCGTAGCGGCTCGAGCGGGTGCGATCCACCACCAGCCGCCCTTCCGCCTGTGAGAAGAAGATGCTGGTTACCTGTTCCTCATCGGCAGAGTGGTACAGGCGAACGCCGCATCTGACGGCGTTCTGGGGGGTCATCTCCGCCTGAAGCTCCCATCGGTCGCCAGACAGTCCGGGTATCGGCATCTCCTCGCCGGCTCGCAGGGGCTGGGCTTTCAGGGTCACGCGGTCGCGTCGCAAATGGCGCAGCTCCGCCACCGGCTGGAAAAGCAGATGCCCGTCCTTCGAGAGCGAAACCTGCCGGGGCAGAGACTGCACACCTGCCCATCCCGCCTGCACGCTCATCGCCTCACTGCGCGTCTCCCACAACCAGCCGAACAGGATGCGCCTGCCCTTTGCATCGCGGAAGCCCTGTGGTGCATAGAAGCATCCGCCCAGATCCATCTCTCCCTGATACTCCGGCGTGAAGCGATGGTTGCGGAACGTGCCCACGAAATAGATGACGCGCCCCAGCGGCACAGGCGATGTCCACAGCACCCACTTCCTGCCCAGCGGGAAGAAGTTGGGGCATTCCCACATCTCGCCCGTTTTTGCCTTCTCGCCCACCAGCGCAGGATCCAGATACTCCCAGCGCCTCAGGTCGCGAGAGCGATAGAGCAGGATTGCCCCACCCACATCGCGAATGCCCGACCCCACCACCGCATACCACCAGTCGCGACTTCGCCAGACGTACGGGTCGCGAAAGCCGGTCACCTGCAATCCCGCTGGTGGAGCGGAAATCACCGGGTTCTCCGGCGCTTTCTCCCAGCTGATCATGTCTTTGCTGGTCGCGATGCACTGCACCTCCGGGTGGACGCCGGTGTACATCGCGGTGGGGGTGCCGTGGTCGTCCACCATGCATCCCGTCCACACGCCGTCTTTATCGTAGGGCTTGTCGGGTCGCAGGGCAATGTGCAGGTGCTTCCAATGCACCAGGTCCCTGCTCACCGCATGTCCCCACACGATATTGCGCGGAACGGCAGATTCCGGATTGTGCTGGTAGAACAGATGGTACTCGCCACGGAAGTGGATGAGACCGTTCGGATCGTTCATCCAGCCTTTCGGTGGCAGAAAATGGTAAACAGGACGATGCTCGTCGTGCGTCGGTGATGATGCCATCTCCGTGTGCCTCCTCTATGTCGTCTCCTCGAACCCTCAGCACAATATCAGAGTCACGGCGCTGCTAGCACGCGCTCTCAGGGTGATAGTACCGTCTTTACCTTCTTCAAAAGCGACCGCACTGCCTCTCGCGGTAGCCTGGTGGACCCTCTGCCCCTTCGGGGGGCGGATACGCAGTGCCTGAGCCTGCCGCGAATGCAACACCGCGCGGGTGGCTCTACCGTCCTTCCAGTAGATGTCCACCTGCACGCCGCCGCGCGCCCGCAGACCTTCCACGTAGCCCTCGCGCCATGCTTCCGGCAGGGCGGGTAACAGGTGAATCTCCCCAGTATGGCTCTGCAGTAACATCTCCGCGATGCCCGCCGAACCGCCGAAGTTGCCGTCGATCTGGAAAGGCGGATGGTTGTCGAACAGGTTGGGCAGGGTGGAATGCTGAAGCAGAGCGATCAGGTTCTCGTAAGCCTTCTCCGCTTCTTCCAGCCGCGCCCAGAAGTTGATCAGCCAGGCACGGCTCCATCCGGTGTGTCCGCCACCATGTGCCAGACGCCTCTCCAGCGAAACGCGCACTGCTCTCGCCAGCTCGGGCGTGCCACGCAGGGTAATCTGATTGCCCGGGTGCAAACCATACAGGTGCGACATGTGCCGGTGACCCGGCTCGTTCTCCTCGAAGTCCTCTATCCATTCCTGCAGTTGTCCATGCCTGCCGATCTGCATCGGGGCAAGCCGTTCCCTCGCCTCCTCCAGTCTCCGGCGAAACTCGTCGTCGACCTTCAGAATATGGCTTGCCTCGATACAGTGCGTGAACAGCTCCCGCACGATCTGCATATCCATGGTGGGACCGTAACACACACTGGCAACCTTGCCGTCGGGAGTGCGGAACGTGTTCTCCGGCGAGATGGAGGGCGCGGTGACCAGCCATCCGTGGTTGGGCTCTGGCACCAGAAACTGCAGAAGGAACTCCGCACACTCCCGCATGACAGGGTAGATGCGCTGAAGATATGCGCGGTCGGACGGGTTAAAGAGGTAGTGCTCCCACAAATGCTGACAAAGCCAGCCCGCGGCGGTGGGAAATTGACCCCATGCAGGATGCTCGCCCGGCGACGTGAAGCCCCAGACGTTGGTCACCGTATGCACCACCCAGCCGCTCATGCCATAGTGGACACGAGCGGTCTTTCGCCCCGGCTCTCGCAGTTTCTGGATGAAATCGATCAGAACCCTGTGGCATTCCGGCAGATTGCCCACCTCGGCGATCCAGTAGTTCATCTGCACATTGATGTCGGTATGGTAGTCGCAGTTCCATGGGGTCTGGATGCCGTCTGCCCAGATGCCCTGCAGGTTGGCAGGCAGTATGCTCATCGGGCTACTGCTGGAAATCAGGAGATAGCGCGCATACTGAAAGTACAGTGCGCACAGGTTCGGGTCGTGCTCGCCCCGCTTCACGCGCTCCAGTCGTTCGTCGGTGGGCAGGCTGGCTTTCTCTTCGCCCCCCAGGCTCAACCGCACCCGCTGGAACATCTGCCGGTAACGCCGCACGTGTTCTGTCCTTATCGCTTCGTACCGTGCCGGGGCGAAGCGCGACAGCGTCTGCAAAACCGCGCTCTCGGGGTCTTTCAGGCGGTAAGTGGTGGCGGCGGTCAGCACCAGAAGCACCGTATCCGCCCCCTGCACGCGCAGATTCTGCCCTTCCGCCATGACCTTGCCACCCTGCGCCAACACCCTCAGCCAAGCGACAAAACGCAATCCCCCGTTCAGCTCGCCGGTCATTCGCAGGTCTGTCGGTGAGACAGCAACGGTCTGCGCACGTTCGGGGCGGGTCAGGGTAGCATTCAGGGAGAGCATTCCGCCTTTACTTGCCGTAATGCGGATCACGATAAGGTTTTGAGCCATGCTGGCGAAATGCTCACGCACCACCTTCACATCGCCCAGCCGATACTCTACCCGCACCACGGCGTCGTTCAGGTCGAGCTCCCTCCGATAGTCCTGCGCTTTTTGATGTCCGTCGAATCGCAGGCGCAGGTCGCCCAGCATCTGGTAGCATCCGAAAGGCACATTCGCACCGTTTCCATGTCCCGACCCCGCGCCGCGACACACGAATCGCTCCAGCGTCAGTTGCTCTGCCTCGGCGTATCTGCCCTCGAACAGCAGGCGACGGATCTCCGGCAGGGCGCGCGGCGCATCGGGGTTGTCGGCGTCCTGTGGCTGTCCGGACCATACGCTTTCCTCGTTCAGCTGGATGCGCTCTTCCTCGACCCCGCCGTATGTCATCGCACCCAGCCTGCCGTTGCCGATGGGCAGAGCACGCACCCAGCCCGGCGAGTTCTGCCAGGCGTTGGTGGTGGGTGGCTCTACCGGCGCAGGCTCGCGGTACCAGAGCTTCCACACCTGATTGTCCTTCGGCAGACTCATCCTGCACCCACCTCGTCGCTGTGGTAGAGACCGATGGTTCGTATGCGCGGGTGTGCACGCGCTTTCCATACCGTGATTCGCACTCGCGTGGCGGTGACCGGTGCGATGCGGTCCAGTTTCCTGTGTCCGATGGTGGTTCCACGCTTGACCTCATGCCATCCGCCAGAGGTCAGCGCCTCCACGCTGTACTCCTCCACATGCTGTCCCTCGGCGATGTGCTCCTTCAGCTCCACGATGTTGAAGGTGGTGGGCTTGCGCAGGTCGACCTCTATCGAGGCGGGCAGTTCAGTGGGCATCCAGCAGGTTTCCTTCTTGCCATCCACTGCGCGGGATGCTTCGTATCCACGCTGATCGCTGGAGGCGCGAACCGGCTTGCGCAGGGCAAGGTTGGTCGCGAATATCCTGTCCAGCGCTTTGCGCCACTCACGCAGACGCTGTACATCAGGGTCCGGCAACAGTCCACGCCGGTCTGGTGGTACATTGAGCAACAGCACACTGTTGCGCCCCACCGACTTGAAGTAGATGTCCAGCAGGTGCGGTAGAGACTTGACCTTATCATCCTCCCGCTGGTGGTAGAACCAGCCCGGTCGGATGGATACATCACATTCGGCGGGCCACCACACCTTGCCGGTGACGTTGCCGTGGAAGGCTGGCACGGGGTCCTGCACGCTCCATTCGGTTTCGCCCGCGTAGCCGTCCTCGTTGCCCACCCAGCGGATGTCGGGTCCGCAGATGGCGATAAGCGCGTTCGGCTGGTATTTGCGCACCACAGCGTAGTAGCTCTGCCAGTCGTATTCCTGCCTGCGACCGTTAGGCCCCTCGCCGCACGCGCCGTCGAACCAGACCTCGTGCACCTCTCCGTATTGCGTCAGCAGTTCGGTGAGCTGGTTGATGAAGTAACGGTTGTAGGCGGGGGAATCGCCGTAGGTTCGTTCGTGCCTGTCCCATGGCGACAGGTAGAAGCCCATCTTCAGTCCTGCCTGCTGGCACGCACGGGCAAACTCGCGCATCACATCGCCCTTGCCCATGCGCCACGGACTGTTGCGCACACAGTGCTCGGTGTGACGGGTCTGCCAGAGGCAGAACCCATCGTGATGCTTGGCAGTGAGGATGACGTATTTGAAGCCGCACTCTCTGGCAACCTGCGCCCACTGCTCAGCATCGAGCCGGGTTGGATCGAACCACTGTGGGTCTTCACTGCCTTCACCCCACTCGCGGTCGGTGAAGGTGTTCATCCCGAAGTGCAGGAACAGACTCAGTTCTGCCTCCTGCCACGCCAGTTGCTGGGGCGTCGGTTTGGGATGCATGTCCGCCTCCGTTCCACATATTTGCTATCGACTTCTGGGTAGAACGGAGGATGTCCTGTCGAGAAAGAAAGCAGGAGGCAACCGTCAGAGGTTGCCTCCATGATGCCGTGTTCAGTGCAGAGGGTCGTACCAGTCTATGGTGGGCAGTTGACCGGGTGTCTGCTGCCACGTCTGCCCGAAACGATGCCATTTGGCGTGTCCGTCCACGAACACATAGTTCGCGCCGCCCTGATGTCGACGGATTGCCACACTGCGAGGCTCCCACGCTTCGTCATTCCACTCGACCTCGTGCTCCTCCGAGCCGGGTCCGAACTCTGCAACCTTAGTAGGGTTCCCCCAGGCTGCTGCGACGAAGTGGTCATCCGGCACCTGGTCCGCGAGCTCCGCCACGATGATGCACTGCGCCGGGTTCTTTACCCCTCCGAGCCGAACGCCGAAGTACGGCGGATGGTCTGGCGTGAGGTAGGCGTTCAGTCCATAAGAACCCACGCGGCTTGCAGGGTCGCCGTCGTTCCATAGCGGGCTGTTATCCGAAGGGCATCGGTGCAGTAACTGTGTCTTCACATACGGCTGGCAGCTCTTCAACCAGCCGGGACCCACCGGCTCATGTCCGCCGCCGTACTCGTGCGGTTCGGTGAGAGGGAAACCTTCATCCCAGTCCTGCACGTACATCTGGATAGCGATGCCCATTTGTCGGCAGTTGGACAGGCAGGACACGGCTCGGGCTTTCTCCCTTGCCTGTGAGAAGACGGGGAAGAGTATCGCCGCCAGTATCGCGATAATCGCGATAACCACCAGCAACTCGATGAGCGTGAAAGCGCGTTTCATGCGTCCTCCTCGTGCGTAACACGTTTCTGATATTAGTAGCACGCTCAGTATACCGCAGCGCGTCTGTGGAAGTCAACCGGTTTGCGAGGATGTTTGAAAACTTCGCTGAAGGGAGCTTGAGGAGCCTTGACTACCTCATCACCTGAAGCACGAGCCTCTGTTGAGCAGTTTGCATACCCCTCTCCCGACCTCTCCCCGACGCGGGGAGAGGCGCAACTCCCCTTCCCTCGCAGGGAAGGGGACGGGGGTTAGGTTCAGATGCGGCTCGCCACAGGTTACTCGCCTTCCACACCGGTTTGCTGAGGTTGGTGCAGGAGATAAGCGCTCAGAGAACCGTTAGCGCGGCATATAGGGAAGAAACATCGGCAACAGCAGGAAGGCGTAGGCATCATTCAGGCAGTGCATCACCATGCAGGCGATCAGGTTGCGCCGCCGGACGTAGAGAAGAATGACCACGATCGTCCACACCCCAATCTGCAGGCTACCTCCCAAGCCCCAGAACGGCAGGTGCAGTAGCACGAACACGAGATAGGCTATCAGCGCGCCCCAGCCCAGTCGTCCGGTCAACCGGGCTAATCGCTCGATCGGATAGCCCCGAAACATCACCTCCTCGGTGATGCCTGCGGTCAGCACGATGGCGAGCCGCAGGAAAAAAGGCACCTCCGCCAATCTCTCGATGCCGGCTGATGTGGTGTTCAACCCCAGCACCTGCACCAGCGGACCGGTGACGATAAACGTTATCGCCCCTATCACGAACGCACCAAATGCCAGCAGAAGGTCCTTACCGGATGTTTTCCGGATGCCGATGGATCGCAGAGGCTCACGCTCCCAGCAGAGCATGATGGCGAGCAGTGCAAGGGTAATAGTCCAGTCCAGAATGAGGATAAGCACAATTCGGTCTGGTTTGGACAGGTCATCGGCGGACCTTTTAATCACCACGTCCACCAGAAACGGCACGACGAGCGCGACGAACAACCCCACAGCGGTCGCTATGTGCTGCGCTTTGTGGTTCCGGGACGCTGGATTTTGGCTCAAGCGGCGCCCTCCCCTGCTTTCCATGACGCCGATGACATTATACCATGGCGAAGGACAGGTATCGTCCCTGTGGCTAATAGAGGCATGGAGGGCACGTCGCGTTCGATGAACAACTTGCAGTGGAAAATACGCCGGCTCATGGCGATGTCGCCTGCAGAGATTGCGACGCGCGTCGGGCGGATGGTGCGTCATCGCGCCATCTCGGCTGGCATACTCAAACCCTATCCGTCCGACGCTGTGGAGTGTTTCCGCTACGCATGGCGTGAGGACGCCCAGAGTATACTGCAGACGTTCGCCCGGCGCTTCCCCTGTGCGCGGTATGAACATGACAACTGGCGCGAGCTGATCCTGCGAGAGCATCCCGCGTGCGCAGAAGTCATCCGCACCGAAGCAGAGGCAATCCTGCAGGGCAAACTGCGGATACTCGGGTTCACCGTGGACACCGACGTGCCGCCGCGCTGGTTCCGCAACTACGTACAGGGAGGCGAGTGGCAACCTCTTCCAGCTGAGCGCATCGACTACCGCCGCGGGGATGTGGCGGGTGGCGTGCGCTACTGCTGGGAACTGAACCGGCACGGTTACTTTCTGACGCTGGCGCAGGCATGGTTTCTCGCCGACGATGAGCGTTTCGCCCAACGCCTGCTGACCGACTGGCTGGACTGGATCGCGCACAACCCACCTCGTTTCGGCATCAACTGGACGAGTATGCTGGAGTGTGCCCTGCGGGTGCACACCTGGTGCTGGACGCTGTGGCTGCTCGCAAACTGCTATCTGCTTACAGAGGAAGTTCTTCAGAGGATTCTCGGAAGCCTGTGGCAGCAGACCGCCGAGGTGGCGATGAACCTGTCCATCGGCTCGTCGGCAAACAACCACCTGATCGGGGAGGCGGCGGGGATGTGGACGTTCGCCAGCCTGTTTCCCACCGCCCGCCACGCCCGCACGTGGGCAGACACGGCGCATCGTATACTCTCCGTACAGATCCCACGCCAGATCACACACGACGGTGTCACCGTAGAGCAGGCGATACACTATCAGGTGTTTGTGATGGAGATGGCGCTCCACGCCCTGAGCCTATCCCAAAGCGCAGGCAAACCCTTCGGAGAGGACTTTGTTCAGAGATTGCGCATGGCACAGCGTTTTCTGTGCGCCCTCATGGATTGTGCCGGACACGCACCGCAGATTGGCGACAGCGACGACGCGGAGGTTCTGCCCTTCTGTCCGTTAGAGGGCACGCCCGAGCAGGTTATCGCCGATGCGGTCAGCGCACTGGTTGACGGGAGACCGCCCGCTTTTCTCAAATCCGCCTATCTCAGTGCACAGATCATCCGCGAACGACAGCCCAGCCTCTGTAAGGTATCAAGTCACCTGTTTGCAGAAGGAGGCTACGCCGTGATGCGCGATGAAGCGGGCGCGCGTGTCGCGGTGGTCGATTGCGGCCCGCTGGGATGGGGTTCGATTGCTGCGCACGCCCATGCCGATGCGCTTGCGGTAACCCTCTACGTGAACGGGCATACAGTGCTGGTGGACGCGGGCACTTACTGCTACCACGACGAACCAGATTGGCGCGACGCCTTCCGAAGCACCCGCTACCACAATACAGTGTGCGTGGACGGACAGAATCAGAGCGAGATGCTGGGTGCGTTCCTGTGGGGACGTCGCGCACACGTGACCGTACGTCGCTGGCACTCATCCGAACTGGCTGATTTGCTGATAGCTTCTCACGATGGCTACAGCAGGATCGGGGCTGGCGAACACATACGGTGGTTCTGGTGGCTGAAGCCCGACCTCTGGCTGGCGGTAGACTCCGTGTCGGGAGCCGAAGGGCATCGCGTGGAGCAATGCTGGTGTTTTTCACAGGCTTGCACCCCGCAAGGGCAGGGTGATAGAATGCAGATACGCTGTGCCGACCAGGTACTGTGGCTGGTGCCAGCATCGCCCGTGCATGTTCGACAGGTAACGGGTGGCGCACCCGAAGAAGGAGGCTGGGTCTCACCCGCTTTTGGCAGGAAGGAGCCGTGCCCGCACCTCTTTCTGCAGAGAACGGGGCAGACCGGGCACCTGGCAACCCTGCTGACGCTTGGGGAGCTGGCGCCGGAGGTTCGCCTCTGGAAGGATGAACGGGACGGCTGGGAACTGCAGGTGGTGCATCTCGGGCGATTCTGGCATATCGGTGCGTATCGGCAGGAACGGTCGTGGACGCTTCCCGATGCCGTGGTCACGGCGAAGAGCATGATCGCATCCTGGCAGGCAGATGGGCGATCTGTACGCTTTGAGGTGATCGAATAGGCGATGGACATTGCGATTTTCGGGCTGGGTTACGTGGGAGCGGTAACCGCCGCGTGCTTCGCGGAGGAAGGTCATCGCGTGATCGGAGTGGACACCGACTCCTACAAGGTGGCGTGCATCACCGAGGGGCGCTCGCCCATTGTGGAGCGGAACCTTGAGGACTATATCCGCCGTGGGCGCGAGTCTGGAAGGCTGATAGCCACTACCAGCGCGGATGAGGCGGTAGCGCAGAGCGAAATGGCGCTCATCTGCGTCGGCACGCCCAGTCGGCGCAACGGTAGCCTGAATCTGGAGTATGTGGAGCGCGTGTGTCGGCAGATCGGCACGGCACTGGCTCAACGCGACGAACCCTACATCGTCGTGGTACGCAGTACCGTCCTGCCCGGCACCTGCGAAGAGCTGGTCATTCCTGCTCTGGAAACCACATCGGGCAAGCGGCATGGCGAGGGGTTCCATGTGTGTATGAACCCGGAGTTCCTGCGCGAGGGCAGTGCCATTCATGATTTCTATCATCCTCCGCTGACCGTTATCGGCGCGCAGTCGTCCGAGGCGGCGGACCTCGTGGCGCAGCTGTACGCGAACATCCCCGCCGAGTGCGTGAAGACCAGCCTGCGCACCGCCGAGATGGTGAAGTACGCCAACAACGCCTTCCATGCGCTCAAAATCACCTTCGCCAACGAAATCGGCGCGTGGTGCAAACAGGAAGGCGTGGACAGCCACGTAGTGATGCGTCTGCTGACCATGGATACCAAGCTGAACATCTCCCCCGCCTATCTGACGCCCGGCTTTGCGTTTGGCGGCTCGTGCCTGCCGAAAGACCTGCGCGCGCTGGTGTATCGGGCGCATCAGCACGACCTGACCCTGCCCACGCTCGAATCGATACTGGTCAGTAACCGTCTGCAGATCGAGCGCACAGCAGAGATGATCGTGCAGATGGGCAAGAAACGGGTAGGCGTGGTGGGGCTGGCGTTCAAGGCGGGCACCGACGACCTGCGCGAAAGTCCGGTGGTCACGCTGTGCGAATACCTGATCGGCAAGGGCTATTCCCTGCGCATTTACGACCCGAACGTGTCGCTCGCGGCGATATACGGGAGCAACAAGGCGTACATCGAGCGTGAAATCCCGCACATCCACGCCCTGATGTGCGAAAACCTGTCCCAGCTGATCGACGAGAGCGAGGTGGTCGTGCTGGCAAACCGCGACGAAAGCCTCGCCAGTTACCTGCACCGCTTCCGCGATGATCAGACGGTTATTGATCTGGCGCGCTGTGTCTCCCCGCAGAACATCAGGGGGCGGTATATTGGGCTGTACTGGTAAGAAGATACTGATCGTGGTGGAGAACCTGCCTGTTCCTTTCGACCGGCGGGTGTGGATGGAAGCTACTTCGCTGGTGCAGGCAGGCTTTCACGTCTCGGTCATTTCACCGCGCAAGCCCGGCGATGCCCCCCATGCCGTGATCGATGGCGTGCACGTCTATCGATATAAGATGTACCCTCCTACGCGCGGCATCATCAGCTTTCTCTGGGAGTTCACCTACTGCTGGGTGATGACCTTCTGGCTGAGTCTGGTGGTGCTGAGAAGAGAGGGGTTCGATGTGATTCACGCATGCAATCCTCCCGATACCTTCTGGTTACTGGGACGCATCTACAAGCTATTCGGCAAGAAATACGTGTTTGACCATCACGACCTGAACCCCGAGCTGTACGAGTCGCGATTCGGCAAAAGGGGCTGGATACACCGGGTACTGCTGTGGCTGGAGCGTCAGCAGTTTCGCACCGCCGACCGGGTGATTTCCACGAATGAATCGTACCGGCAGGTTGCCATTCAGCGCGGCGGCGTGCCGCCTGAGAGGGTGGTGGTGGTGCGCAGTGGACCCGACCTGAACCGTTTCCACCGAGTTGCACCCAACGAATCGCTCAAGCGCGGCAAGCGCTACTTAGCCGTGTATCTGGGTGTTATGGGACCGCAGGACGGCGTGGACTACCTGATTCGTGCGATCGAGCATGTGGTACGCACGTTCGGCAGGGAGGACATTCAGTTTGCCCTGGTAGGCGATGGAGACGTGCGCACAGACCTTGAAGCGATGGCACACGAAAAAGGGCTGGATAACTGGGTGTACTTCACCGGGCGTATTCCTGACGAGCAACTGCACGAGGTGCTGTCCACTGCCGACGTTGCCCTTGCCCCGGACCCGAAAAACCCGCTCAACGATGTGTCCACCATGAACAAAGTGGTGGAGTATATGGCGATGGGTCTGCCCATCGTGAGCTTCGACCTGAAGGAGTCTCGCTACTCCGCAGGCGAGTCAGCAGTATATGCCACTCCGAACGATGAACGGGAGTTTGCACAACGGATCATCGAATTACTGGACGATCCCGAACGCCGCAGGCGAATGGGGGAATACGCTCTGCAGAGGGTACGCCAGCACCTCGCATGGGAACACAGTCGCCGGGTGCTTGTTCAGCTGTATCGTGATCTGCTGTGCGGAGGTGAGTGAGAAGTAGCGATGGAGTTTGCCCACACTCTGCTGATACTGGCGGTGATCCTGGCATCGGCGAAGCTGATGGCGGAAGCCAGCGAGCGAATATCCCAACCGGCTGTACTGGGCGAATTGCTGGCAGGGCTGATACTGGGCGATAGCCTTCTACGCCTTGTAGACCCGCACAACCACATCCTGCATACCCTGGCAGAGCTGGGCGCCGTGCTATTGCTGTTCGAGATAGGGCTGGAGTCGGACATCACCGAGCTGTTCCGCGTGGGCTGGCGGTCGTTGTGGGTGGCAATCATCGGGGTGGTGATGCCCGCACTGCTGGGCTTTGGTGTTAGCCTCATGCTGGGACAGCCCGCCATGGTAGCCGCCTTCATCGGGGCGACGCTGACCGCGACCAGCGTGGGCATTACGGCGCGGGTGCTGCGGGACCTCGGCATCCTGCGCTGGGGCGAGTCGCAGATCATTCTGGGAGCGGCGGTAGCCGACGACGTGATCGGCTTGCTCATCCTGGCGGTGTTCAGCGGGCTGGTACAGGGCGAATCGATATCCGCATGGCAGGTCACCAAGGTGCTTCTGCTGGCGCTGGTGTTCCTGGCGGGGTCACTGACTGCTGGACTACGCGCCTCACATATTCTTCTGCGCGTGGCGGAACAGATGCGCGCTCGCGCCGCTCTTGTCGTTGCGGCGCTGGTCTTCTGTTTTCTGCTGGCGGCGCTTGCGCAACTGGCTGGTCTCGCACCCATCGTGGGAGCCTTCTCGGCGGGACTGGTGCTGGCGCGCACCGAGCACCGGGTGCGCATTACCGAACGCGCCAGTGCGATTGCCGACATGCTGGTTCCGCTCTTCTTCGTGATGATGGGTGCGCAGATGAACCTGCGGGCTATTGAACTCTCCACGCCAGCCGGGCGCGCTATTCTCGGGCTGTCAGCGTTGTTGATAGTGGTAGCCGTCATCGGCAAGCTGGCTTCGGGGCTGGCGATCTGGCGTACCCGCATGCGCCCCTGGCTGGTAGGAGTGGGCATGGTGCCTCGGGGCGAAGTAGGACTGATCTTTGCCACCATCGGTCTGCAACAGGGTGTCTTCGATGTGCGCCTGTATACCGCGGTGCTGATACTGGTGATGGTTACCACGTTGATTACGCCGCCATGGTTGCGTGCGCTGGCACGCCGCTATGGAGCACATGTGCAACATGCGCCTCGTGAAAAAACCGAGCCAAGTACGGAAGGTACACCTTGAGTAGTTGACATCTTGTTGCGAACACAGTATGATAATTACCGTGTCAGGCACTGACGCATGGACGTTTGGCAGCTCGGGAGGGCAGCCAGCGGAGTCACATACTCGAAAGGCAGGCGATACATCGTGTTAGCACCAGAGCAGAAGCCGCTGGTTCAAACTAAAGTTGATCATCGCATTATTCACGCCGCGCGCCTCATAGAATGCAATAATGTGGAACTGGAGAGCGTTATTGAACAGACCGTCGGAGAGAATCCTGCTCTCGAACGCATTGAGAGTGCTCCGGATGACTCGCAGGAGGAACAGTATACCGTCCGGCGACGCGCAGTCGAGCGTGTCAGCGACTGGGAACCAGGCGAGACCGCAGAAATCGATGCGGACCCGATCAGCAACGTCGCCGACGAGAGCCTGACACTTCGTGAGTCTCTCCACCGCGACTTGCGAGCGCAATTGCGTGAAGATCAGTACTACATCGCCGATTACCTGCTGGACAACCTCGACGATCACGGATTACTGCTCGGCTTCGATATCGAGCGGGCATCCTTCGAGACAGGCGCCTCACCCGAAGAGATCGAAGAGGTGCTGACGGTTCTGCAATCGCTCGACCCGCCTGGCGTGGGCGCGCGCTCGTTTCAGGAATGCGCTCTTCTCCAGTTGCGCGACCTGCGCGATCAGGGAGAGGACAACCTGCTGGCGGAGAAGATTGTGGAGCGGTTCTTTGACCGGCTTGCCGACCCTCCAGTTCGGCACATCGCGCGTGAGCTGAAAGTGAGCACCGACGAGGTGCGTCAAGCGCTGGATTACATCCGCGCGGCGCTCCATCCCTTCCCCGCGGATAACTTCCACCCCCCGTATGGATTAGGTTCCTCCTCCCTTCGCGAGAGGATCAGACCGGATATCATTATCCACCGAAGCCGCAATGGATTCGTGGTGGAAGTCGTACGCCCGCGATGGATACTGATCGTCAGCCCGCAGTGGCGTGAACAGTGCAAGAAGATGAAAGAGCAGCCGCATGAATACGCACCAGAAGTGGTCAAGCAAGTACAGGAATATGTGGAGCAAGCCGAACAGTTCCTGCGCAACCTCGAGACGCGCCATCATACCCTTCAACGCATCGCACGCGAGGTGGCAAAATACCAGAGTTCCTTCCTGGAAACAGGACTTCACACTTACCTGAGACCACTGACCCGCACACAGATAGCCGACAAGCTTGGAATCCATGAGTCAACGGTCAGTCGGGCAACTCGAAATAAATGGGTGCAGATGCCCAGCGGGGAGCTGATCCGATTCTCCGACTTCTTCACCCCGTCGTTGAGTATCCAGGACGCAATCACGCAGGTGATTCACGACGAGGACCTATCCCATCCCTTCAGTGACCAGCAGATCGCGGACCTCATCTACCAGCGATACGGAATCCGGGCATCACGCCGAACGGTGGTGAAGTTCCGCAATCGCCTGAACATCCCCTCGTCCCGTGAGAGAAAGAGGAGACGATGAGCGCAGGCGAGTTCAGCGGGAGCATTGTATGCTATGACCTGACCCACCTTCATCGCATCGACGTTTCGGATGAACGCAAACGCAGGCAAGCGTGGGATGAACTGCATCTGGTGACGGCACTGCAGGGCATCGTGAACCGTTCCCAGCCCCGGCTCTATACGATATTCGTAGGCGACGATGGTAAGGGTTCGACCGACCGCCACTGGCTGGAACACCTGCGTCAGCCCGGCGAATGGCTGCACCGCGCCCGTGTCGAAACAGTTACCGATCTCTTCCAGCTGATAGAAAGGTTTCGCTCGTCAGTGCGAGGGTTAGTCGTGTGGGACGAGCGCGTTCCCGCCACGGCGCTGGTCGCTTCCACCGCCGCGGGAGTGGATAACCTCCTGCCCGTGCGCTTCGACACGGATCCGGACTCGCTCTACAGCCGTTTGACCAGCGGGAAGGGCGTTCTTCCCGTCAGACTGTCCCTCGTGCAGTCGGACGGTACGCCGCTGTTTACCGGCAAGGACAGAATGGGCCCGCTCGCTCTGCCGAGTACCGGCAGTGCCAAGTGCGATGCCCTGATGTGGGCGGTGGGCACCTATCTGCGGCGGGGCAAATGCGCCCCGGGCACACTCGGCTACTACAGCGACGCCAGCTGGCTGAGCGGACGGGTCAAACTGCCCATCGAACGCACCATGCTGTGCAACCATGACTATTTCATCGCGCGCAAGGGGTTCTTCTTCGACCTCTCTCCCTGGGACGATGTAAAGCCGATCGACGACCCCGAACAGCCTCTGGGCGCGGACCTGCGCACGCTGAAAGCCATCCTGACCGCCTCGTATGACCTGACCCGCGGCGGCATGACCCACATCGGTGGGTTCGTGCCCTGGGATTTTAAGTACACCGATGCCGTTGGCGAGCCGCACGGCGCAGTGGAGACAGAATGGCGCTTTGTGGAGATCGCCTCCTGCTTCAACGCCTATCTGGACGCCGACGCTCCTGGCATCGGCGCGATGGCGAACGCTTCGTTCTTCCAGCACTATCCGCTCCAGAAGCGCTATCCGCAGAAACACCCTGCTCTGGAAGACCTCCAGCGCCAGCGATACGTGCTGGCAGACGGCAGAGTAGCACCGTTGAGCTACGTGGCGTTCTATGTGGGCGATTACGACTCCAGCGCGTGGTTCTACCGGATGATTCCGCGCCTGTGGAGCGACCCCGCACGCGGTAAAATAGCGCTAGCGTGGGCGTTCAACCCCAATCTGGCTCACCGGTTCCCGGTGGGAATGCATTTCGTGCGCACCAACGCCTCCCCCAGCGATTACTTCATCGCGGGAGATACGGGCGCGGGCTACATCAATCCTGGCAACCTGAGCCCTCCCCGCCCACACAGTGGCTTGCCCGATGGCTGGAAAGCATGGGAGGAGCACTGCCAGCGCGAGTACACCCGCTGGGACATCCGCATCACCGGCTTCATCATCGACGGTTACGCGCGTGGACTCGATGAACGCGGACTGGACGCCTACGCCCGCTTCTCGCCCGGCGGTATCGCCGCACAGAAGATACCCCGACAGGGGTTGCACGGCGAGATGCCCTACCTGCGGATGCGCGATGACCTGCCAACCGTTGGTGGAGTGCAGTTATCGCAGGCGCTGGATGTGGTGGGCAGTCGCCTGACCGGAGAGAAACCGCAGTTCCTCCTGTTCCGTACCATCCTGTGGACGCCCTCGCATCACCTGGAGCTGAAGCGTGCCATTGAGGAACGCTACCCGGGCACAAAGGTCGTGCACACCGGAGAACTGCTTGCCCTGCTCAAACAGCATCTGATGACCAGCAAAACGCCCTGAAGGGGGGCTCGCGGGTGAGGAATCCCTGCCGAGCCGTTTCCTGTGTCATCCTGCGACCGGCAGAGGCTCCACCAGATCGGCAATCACCCGCGCCTGCGAGCGGGGCGCCGCGATGGGCTGACCGGATTCTATCCAGATGGGCAGAACGCGGAGGTCCTCTACCCCTCGGGCGGTGACCTCTGCCAGCAGGACAGCACCCCGCTTACCTGCATCGGAGGCAGGCGTATGCACCAGGTTGCCCACGCTGTACAGCACATGCGTCCGCCCGATGCATTCATAATTCTGCACCACATGCGGGTGGTGACCGACTACGAGGTCAACCCCCATACGAGCAAGCAATCGCGCCACGCGTCGCTGTTTGGCAGAGGGCGTGTGCTGACGCTCCTCGCCCCAGTGTGGTACGACGATAACCACATTCGTCTTCTGCCTCGCCTCGACGATAGCGGGAATCACGTGCTCCAGCGTCGCCACGCCCGGCGTCCGACTGGTGGCGGGAAACCCCTTGGGCAGGATGGCGCTGAAGCTGACGATGGCGACAGAGAAACGGGGGTAGTAGATATACACCGCGCTCCCGGCACTCTCAGCGTTGGGACCGGCTCCTGCCCACAGCACCCGTGCTTGCTCTAAGTGCTGGAAGGTATCCATCAGAGCGGTCGCGCCGTAATCCATTGTATGGTTGTTGCCCATAGTCACGAGGTGCACGCCCGCTTTCGCCAGGGCATGAGCGAGCGCAGGCGGAGCGCGAAAGGTATACTGCTTTGGCATGGGCGTGCCCCGCCTGCTGATACAGCCCTCCAGATTAGCAACGACCACATCTGCCCGACGCAGATGCGATGCGACCGCTTCGAACAGATAATCCGCCCCTTTCCTGCGGGCGAGCGCGTCCACATGCCGGCTCCAGATGATGTCCCCGCAGAAGGCGAAAACCAGTGCGGACATGACGACTCCTGTCAGGCTCCGGTAGGATGAGTCTGCCCGGTGTCAGCACCGCGCTCGCGCAGTGTGGAGATGCCCAGTACCTTGTAAAGCCCGCAGTAACCAACAGCACTTGTGCCCAGCAGAATCAGCGCCACGATGCCCAGCACCCACGCCAACGCGCCAGTTACTACCCCGGTGGCAATCAGGATGGCCAGAACCACCGCGATAATCAGCCGAATGATTCGGTCGACGATGCCCATGTTCTTCTGCATGGCGTCCACCTCCTTTGTGGTGTACCCACCATTTGCATATATACGTCGTACGGTAGTACAGACGTGTCCCACGTAGGAAAACGCGCGTCTTTCGGGGAAAACAAAACAGGAGAACGACAGCGAAGGAGGACAGAGATGAGAAGGAGCTACTGGTTGTTGATCGCTCTGCTGACCGCAGGTCTGGTTGTCGGATGCGGTAAGAAGCAGACTACCTCCACCGAGGGTACCCCCGGGGAGAGGAAGGTGCGCATCGTGCTCATCACCAACGGCAATTCGCCCTTCTGGGATCCGATGGAAGTGGGCATGAAGAAAGCGGCAGCCGATCTGGGATGCGAAGCGATCTCGCGCCGCCCCACCACCGATTCGCCCGCGGTACAGCGGCAGATTATTGAAGAGTATCAGGCTCAGAAGGTGGACGGTATCGGCATCTCGGTGATCGAATCCGATACCATCGGTCCGGTCATCGACGAGCTGATGAACAGCGGTATCAAGGTCATTACTTTTGACTCCGACGCCGCCAACTCCAAGCGAATCGCCTACATCGGCACGAATAACTTCGAGGCGGGCAAGGCGGCCGGAGAGGCGGCGAAGCAACTGCTCCCTGAGGGTGGTAAGGTGTTCGGGTTCGTTGGCAACAAGAATGCCCCCAACGCCCGCGAGCGTATCGAGGGCTTCAAGGAAGCCGTGAAGGGCACCAACATCGTGCTGGTGGACGTGTTCGACGACAACAAAGATCCTGCCAAAGCACGCGCCAACGTGGAGAACGTCCTGCAGGCGCACAAAGACGTGAAGATGCTGTTGGGGCTGTTCTCCTACAACGGTCCGCAGATCGCCGCGGCGGTGAAGGAAGCGGGCGTGCGCGATAAGGTCAAGATTCTCTGCTTCGACGCCGAACCGGAAACCATCAACCACCTGAAGCGTGGCGAGATTGACGCCACCGTGGTGCAGAAGCCCTACGAGTTCGGCTATCGCTCCGTGCAGTTGCTGTATAAGATCATCACGCTGGGCGACGTGCAGAAAGCACTCGAGGAGTTCGAGAAGGAATCCGGTTTCAAGGTAGGACCGGGCAACACCATCGACACGGGCGTCGAAATCATCACTCCTCAGAACATCGAGGAATACCTGAAACGCCTGGAAGAGCTGGGCATCAAGTCCTCGTAGGCGAGCACGGGCAATGAAGTTGTTCCAGAGGCTTTTGCGCACGCGCGAATTCGGCGTGGCGGTAGTGCTGGTTTTGCTGGTGCTGTTCATCGGCAGTACCGAGAAGGGCGAGGCGTTCCTGGGACCGATCAGCCTGCAGAACCTGTCGCGTCAGATCGCCCTGCTGGGGCTGTTCGCCATCGGCGAGGCGGTGGTGATCATCGCAGGAGGCATCGACCTCTCCGTGGGCACGCTCATCGGGTTCACGGGGGTGCTGTGCACCTACCTGCTGGCACGGGCTGGCTGGTCGCTGACTGCCAGCGTGCTGGTGGTGCTGGCTTTCTCGGCAGGGGTGGGCATCATCCACGCCCTGCTCATCAACCGGTTCCGCCTCCTGCCCTTCATCGTCACGCTGGGGTCGCTCTTTATCTTCTTCAGTGCGGGACAACTGATGACCAACAACGTGCCCATCCCCGTCTCGCCACAGGATTCGCCCTACTCGGAGGCGTTCCAGTTTCTGGGCAACGGCAAAATTGCCAACGTGCCCGTGCCGGTGTATGTCCTGCTGGGCGTGCTGGTGGTGGTCAGCCTGCTGATGCACTTCACGGTGGTCGGCAGGCACATCTATGCACTGGGCAACAACGAGGAAGCCACCCGCCTGTCGGGCATCAGCGTCCTGCGCACGCAGATGGTTGCCTACGGGCTGTGCAGTCTGCTGGCGGGACTGGCGGGCATCCTGTACGCCTCCTATCAGCGGCAGGGGATTCCCGGCAGTGGACTGTCGTATGAGCTGAAAGCCATCGCCGCGGCGGTGGTCAGCGGATGCAGTCTCAGCGGCGGACAGGGCACGGTCATCGGAGCGGTCATCGGAGCGGGGCTACTGAACGTCATCCTGAGCGGTATCAGCTTCGTCATCCAGCAGGGTGCGTCCAACTGGGAAGGCACAGTGGTCGGCACCATCTTGCTGGTTACCGCCGTACTGAACCGCCTGCAACAGCAGTGGCTCGCCCGAAAGAGATAGCGTACACGACCTCGTCAGCCGAGGGGAGCGGATGACACGATGGCACAGGATTCGTGGCGCAACCTGCCCGAGTTTGTTCTGAGCACAGACCTTTGTCCGGCGGTTGTCATCCGCACCCCGGCTCGCGAGGTGACGCTCTTCCACAATTTACGTGCGTGGGGATTGGGCACGCCCACGGTTGGCTTCATTCCCGTAACGAACAGGGTGGCTGTGTTGAGGGCAGGTGGTGAGATGCGCGTGCCCGCGATGGCACAGGGCTGGCTCCTGGTCTCGTTCGCAGGCGCAAGTGGCTGGACGGTGTTTGATGCACCTGTGCTGGTGGCGTTGCAGAGACGCCCGCAGAGCATCCGGCTGGACGGCGACGGATTGCATCTGACCTTCGGCGCTGGAGCGGGGGACATTGTGGTTGCCCTGCTATACGGCTACAACAAGCCTCTGCAGAAAGGGGCTACTCTGCCGGTAGATACTTTGCTCAGCGATGTGCGCACATGGGAATGGGCGAACGGTCTGCCCGACGCGGTTCGTGAGCGTTGCAACAGGCTCTACCGAATCCTGCGGGCGATACCCGTGCACGCCGATGAGCAGTTTGCTGTGGAGGGCGATGACCTTATCCTGCGCACCCGCTACACCTACCACACCATCCGCGACGACTGGAATACACCTGCCGAGCGTCTGGCGCCTCTGCCTCCCGTGCTGGCACTGGCGTGGATGGCAGGGCAGAGAAAATGGGCGCAGAAGCCGTTTCCCATGCAGGTTTCGGGCGAACTGCTCGACCCCGACATCATGACGCCCTACGGTCCGTGGGTGGGCGCGCGCAACACCGATGAAGTCACCATCCGGTTCCCCCTCCTGAAATATGTCCACCTGCATGAGGAGTATCCCCTGCCCGAAGGCAACCTGCATCCGGCGGTGAACCGTGCGCTGACGTGGGTGCGAGAACGGCTCTCGGAGAAGTTTAGCGACACGCGCTGGGAGCAGGTGTGGGACCACGGCGGGGCAGAGAACTACTGCTGGCAGGTGATGGGCGACCGGTGGTACGCACGCGCTTTGCCCTACCTGCCGGAGCCGACGCGAAGCCGGGTAGCAGAGTCTCTGCGTGGCTACATGCGCGAGTATGTGCTGAAAGAGGAACACTACAAGCCGTTTCGCGGGATGCTGTTGCTGGTGGGGCCCGGCATCGGCACGTGGGGCGGCTACGACGACGCAGGCAAGTTCTCGTCGAACCTGCTGGAGACGCTGTGGTGTTACGCCCACTACACCGGTGACTGGGCAACTCTGCGCGAGCGTTGGTCGTTGATACAACGGTTCTTCATCACCCCGCTGGAGTGCGACTGGAAATCCTTCGGTCGGTATGCGATCGCGGAACTGGGCGATGAAGCAGCTCCCCCGCTATACATGGCGCGAATCGCTTACCAGCTGGCCGACACGCCAGCCTACCGTTTCGCGTGCTACGTGTTTGTACGCGAGCTGGTACACCACTACGTGAAGCAGGTGGGGCATCACTACTTCGTGCAGAGGCAACCGTGGCACGCCACCGAAGTAATGCCTGAACAGGTGTACCTCACCAACTTATGGGGCGACATCGCCGGGTGGCAAATCGACGGTCCCACCTACCCGAAGGTCACCGGCGAGCGGCAGTTCGAGAACCGCTGGGTACGCTTCGGTAGCGAAGACGTGGCGCGTTTCTACCGCGATGTGCTGGCGCCGGAGGTGCGGGCAGAGATGGACTGGCTGGTGGAGCTCGCCCGCGCAGGCAAAACGCCCTATCGCCTGCACGAGGATACCGCGCATATTGCGCCCTCGCTGATTCGCCTGCGCAGTTTGTTACTGAGGGAAAGCCCAGAGGCGCTGACCCGCCTTTCGCCCCCCGACAGGTGGCAGCTGGGACGCCCGGCAGATGGCACGGCGTTTTGCCTGTCACTGGTATGGTCAGCGTCCAAACCGAATCTGCGTCGTCTTATCCCGCCCCAACCCGCAGGAGATTTCAGCAAAGGTCTGGAGGGTCTGAAGGTGGAAGGCTTCCCTGGGCTGGTTCTGGCGGTCGAGGCACAGAGGGGCTACCCCCTGCTTCGCTGGTGGGCATGGGACCCACCGCGCAAGAGGCAGGATGTTCCAGCCGGGGACAAGTGGAGCTTCGGGATGGTTATGACGCCCGGCTGGAAGCAGATAGAGTGGAAGTCCAGCCGGCTCAACTGGAACACCGTTCTCCTTGCCCCCTGAGGTTAACAAGGAGAGCGCCGCACCCTTTTAACGCTCTTAACATACCAAGTGGTTCCCTTAATTTTCTGTTAATAATGTGCCCCTACCGTAACAGGGCAAACTGTTGTATTCTAGTCGAGTACAGCAAGTCTTCTAAGGGGAGGACATGCATGCGAAAACAGGTGAGCAATCTGGCGTGTGCTCTGATAATCGCAATGACATCTTTCCCAGTGGTCGGTTTTGCAGATGGTCAGGGAAACGGTTCTCTGCCGAAGGACACGAATACAAGGTTACAGAGCGCACTTCACCAGACCGAGCAGAAGGTGGTCAGCCTGAAACAGCAGACCGCTCATTATCGTGCAGTGCTTGCCGAAGCCTCTCAGCCGGCGCCGACGGTATCCGAACAAAAGCCATCTGAGGCACAAACTGCACTCATTCTGCAGAAGCTGGAAGAGATCGAGCGCAGGCTGAACGAGGTTCAGAAGGCGATCGACGAGATTCAGGGCTGGATTGAAGGGCAGACGGAGAGCATGCGGGCTATCGCTTCCGACATCACCCAGATCAAGCGGTTCAAAGCGGGCAATTACGTGCAGTTCCAGTATCGTGACACCAACGAGCCTGGTGGCTCTCCGGATGCCTTTGCCCTCCGCCGCGTGCGTATTTCGCAGAGGAACACCATCGACTCGCGAACCAGCATGAAGCTGGCTTTCGACGTGGCAACGGGCACCGACACCCTGCAGGCGCAACTGCGCGACGCCCAGCTTATCTATGACATCGAGCCATCCGACGTAGGGGTGGGAACACAGCTCCTGTTGGGTCAGCAACCTCTGCCGCTGGGATACGAGCTGGAACGGTCTTCCAGTGAGCGCGAATTTCCGGAGCGTACAGTTGCCAATCGCACGATGTTCGGTGGGGAACGCGGGCGCGGGCTGTATGTGCGGCATGGCATCACTGACCACGCGCTGGTGCACCTCGGCGTATGGGATGCCCTCACCTACAACGACCCCGAACAGCGCGGCAAAGCGCCCGGTGTGGGTAACCGGCTGGCGATGAGCGGCGGGTTCCGCGTCTACAGCACCACGTATGACTTCGGTGTGTCGGCGTTCGTGGGCAAGCGTCCGGCGTTTACGGCTGGCAACCAGACTTCGCCAGAGGTAGAGCGACGCTTTCTCTTCGTAGACGGTAGTCTGATCGGGCCGTTGGCTCCGAACCTGTTCCTGCGCGGCGAGGCGATGCTTGGCAAAGACCGACTACCCAGCACCTCTGCATCGCCAACCCGCACCGCCACAGAAATGCTGGCATGGCACGTGGTAGTGGGCTACAACCTGTCGAAGCGCAATCAGCTGGTTCTACGCTACGAGAGCTTCGACCCCGACCTTGACACCACCGGCAACGGCATACACGGCTATGGGGTGGCGTACATCTACTACATCAACCCTGGCGCGCGTGTTACCGCCGCCTACGAGGTGCTGTTCGACCCGGCGAAGACGCCCAACCGGTATCATACCACGACATTGCGAATGCAGTTCCGCATGTAGGAGGTACAGATATGAAGAGCGCATGGCTTGCCCTTATACTTCCGGCGGTGTTGGGCATTGGCGCCTCTGCACAGCAAATCGTCGTCAAGGGTTCTGACACGATGCTGATTCTCAACCAGCGATGGGCAGAGGAGTACTCCAGAGTGAAACCATCGGTGAGCGTAGCGGTGACGGGTGGAGGCTCCAGCATCGGCATTGATGCGTTTATCCACGGGTTCACCGACATCTGCGCCTCGTCACGTCGGATGCGTAAGAGTGAGGTGGACAGCGCCCGGAGTCGGGGCTTCGTTGCCCATGAAATACCGGTGGCTATCGACGGACTGGCAATCGTGGTGAATGCCTCCAACCCAATCCAGTCGCTCACGGTGGAGCAGGTGCGCCGAATCTTCATCGGGGAAATCACCAACTGGAGTCAGGTAGGTGGTCCGAACCAGCCCATCATTGCCTTCAGCCGGGACAGCAACTCGGGAACGTTCGCCTTTTTCCAGCAGAACGTCCTGCGGGACCGCGAGTGGGGGAAAGGTGTGCGATTCCTGCCCTCTACCAGCGAGGTGGCTCGCGAGGTTGCCCGCACGCCAAACGGCATCGGCTACGGCGGAGTTGCGTACTTCAAGAATAGACCCGACCTGAAGATACTGCCCATCGCCGCTCGTCGAGGGGCACCCGCCATTCCGCCAGACGAGCAGAATGTGCGTGCGAAGCGTTACCCCATCTGGCGCTACCTCTACTTTTACACCAACGGTAAGCCCAGAGGAGAAGTGGCTGAATTCATCAACTGGGTACTGTCGCCAGCGGGTCAGCGTATCGCCGAGGAGGTAGGCTACTACAGCCTGAAACCGCTGTAGCATTGCAAACACTCGGCATCATGCTCAACGCGGTGGATATCGCACCCCCGTAATTGCACCTGATTTTTGCGTTACCCCTCTGAGTGGTACGATTCTTGCAGTATTAGAGGGGTGCAGGAGTATCAGGTCTGGACACTACTGGACACCGACGATAACGCCGGGCACTACCGGCGACAACATGCGCTTTTCCGTTCAGACACTCACTCCTTCATTCCTGCAGTTGCCCCGCGCATTGTCGGGGCTATTTTTTTGTGCTTGTGGCATTTCTTAACAAAGTAGTTGTATAATGGAGCTGATACATAGTCGCGTCGGCAAACGGCGCGCCGTTCCGGGAACCTTGACAGCGAAATGTGCGTCAGAAAAACAGAAGTTCGGCGCAGTGATGCGGGAAAGGAGGTGTGTGATGGAAGCGGAGCGCCGAGTGTCGCTGTTGTTCCCGCGAAGCTGGCAGCTGGTGTCGGTATACGTTCCGGCGAGCGCTGTGGATTACGTCAAAGAGCGTAACATGCAATTATGGTTATCTTTGTACGAGCGCGACGCGGAACAGGCAATGCAGGTCGGGGAACGACTGGGCTTCGTAATGCCCCAAAAAGCTGCTTCTTCGTGAGAGGACAACAGCACTGCAGAGCCCAAAGCCGCCTGGCTTTGGGCTTCTTGTTTTTTCTGAACTCCGCTTAACCTAAGCGGATGGACGTCTGGAACCTCAGCCGGGACGGAAAACAGGAGCGGGGTCGTCATCTTCCACGATTTTGACCGCTGGTACTCCCAGCCGCTCGGCAATCATCTCCGACACGCGGTTCATCTCCTCGCGGTTCCAGCCAGATGCCTGCCAGAGGATATGGTCGCCGGAATCCAGAAGATACAGTGTCGGCACCGATACCAGATCGTAGGCAACGGTTGCCTGCAGTCCCTCATCCAGCACCTGCGGAAAGGTCACGTTGCCGTAAGTGCGAGCGTACTCCACCGTCTCATCGCTATCGTCCTGAGACACACCCCATATCTGGAAGCCTTTGCCTTCATACGCGCGGAACTTTTCCAGATACGGATTGGTGAACTGGCACACCGGGCAGGTCACCTTATAGAACGCCAGCATCAGCAGACCTTCCCGACGTGCCTGCGCGGTAGAGTACAATCTGCCGTCCACCCCGCGAGCGGTGAAATCCACCGGGTCATCGCCCGTCGTTCTGGTTGCCATCAGCTCTCACCTCCATTTTGAACGTGATCATTTGCGCACACGCTTTTGCCACTCGGCAGGCAGGTCAATCAAGCCGTAAATGCAGTAAGGTGCTCCCACACGCACCGCCCATGCCGCGTCGCCGTACGAATAGTGCCAGAACTCGTCACGGCAGTTGCTGAAACCTGCTCCCAGCATCGCCTCCACCAGAATCATGCGGTTGCGATGCGCCTCTGGCGTCAGCCCCTCGATCCAAGTAGGCGCTGCCTGCCAGCCGGTGAACGGCGAGGTCACATCCAGCGGCTTGCCAGACGGGGAGAGCAACTGCACGTCCACCGCACCCCCCGTGCAGTGCCCGGGCGGCGCCTTCTGGTCTACGGGCGCGAAGAACCGGTTGGTCATCCGCCGGAGGGTGGCGTAACTCCATTCGGGATGCTGTTGGCGCAGGTGGTTGAAGTAGCTTTCGTAATGCTCTCTCTGCATCTCAATGGTGCGGTAGGCAGTGGTCACCCGCAACCGATAGCCGGGAGGCAACAGATCCTGTGCGCGGTTCAGCATTTCGGCGACCGTCGCACGCAGGAAGGGAATGCACTTTCGGGCAACGCGCACCTTCGGACAGGCTTTGCGGATGTCCACCAACGGCTCTCCGCTTTCGACTAACGGAACTCTGTTCAGTGCAGCGATCGGTTCGGGTGTGCCCTTCTTGCGCCAGTCGCTCATCTCTGTGTCTCCTCCATCAGATACCAGCCTTCAAACACCAGCTCGGCAGCACCCGTCAGTATCACAGGCGAGCCCGGTCGCCACTGCACTCGAAGCACCCCGCCTGCGGAGTGCACCTCGACCTCCTCTCCTGCAAGCCCATGCAACTGCGCCGCGACCGCCGCCGCGCATGCACCGGTGCCGCAGGCGAGGGTCTCTCCTGCCCCCCTCTCCCAGATGCGCAGGCGTAGCCGGGATGGGCTTTCCACCACCGTCCACAGCACGCTGGTGCGCTCCGGAAACAGGGGATGGTTCTCGATCAAAGGGCTGTCCCGCAGGAAGCGTTCATCGTCGGGCAGGCTGTCCACGAACAGCACACCATGCGTGGAACCGGTGAACAGGGCAGTAATCCGTACCGTGCCATGCGGTAGATCCACCGGCAGGTCCATCACAGGGCTGGACTCTGCCAGCACAGGCACCTGCGCCGGCTCAAAATGCGGTTCGCCCAGCTCTGCACGAACCTCGCCATCGGGTAGCAGTTCCACCGCTTTGTCGCCGTCGATGGTCTCTACCATGAAGCGCGGCTCTTCAACCAGCCCGTGCAATACCGCCCACCTGGTCACGCATCGCAAGCCGTTTCCGCACATGTCTTCTGTGCCGTCGGGGTTGAACATGCGCATCTTCACCGGATGGCGCGTTCCGCGTCCCACCACCAGCAGACCGTCCGCCCCAACGGCAAAACGCCTCCGGCACAGCCGACGAGCCAGCTCCGGCAGAGAAAACGCGGCAACCGCGTCCTCTTCCACCACCACGAAATCGTTGCCCAGCCCGTGCATCTTGGAGAAGCGAAAATAGTGCATCAGGTAGACTACTCCAAAAACCCCGTCCGTCTCAGCAGGTCCATATTCACGCCCGCATATCCGCCCTGCCGCGCCTCCAGCAGGCGCTCGATATACTTCGCCAGCATGTCGAACTCCAGATTCACGCGGTCGCCGACGCGACGGAATCCCAGCGTGGTGACGGCGCGAGTGTGCGGAATCAGCCACACGCTGAACTCACTCCGCCCGATGTCCACCACCGTCAGGCTTACTCCATCCACCGCCACCGAGCCTTTGGGCGCCACATAGCGCATCCATTGCTCTTCTACACTGACTACCATCACCACGGCGTTGCCCTGCGGGGTCAGGCGCTGGACGACGCCGGTGGTGTCCACATGTCCCTGCACGAAATGCCCACCGATAGCATCGCCGACGCGCAGGGAATCTTCCAGATTCACCCGATCGCCGGGCTTCAGCTCGCCGAGGTTGCTTCGTCGCAGGGTCTCCAGCACCGCGTCGAACCGCAACCGGTCCTCTTCCTTCTCCACGACGGTCAGGCAAACTCCGTTGATAGCCACACTATCGCCGACTTCCACCCTGGGCGCGGTTTGCTGGGCACGTATTGCCAGTCGAGCGCCCTCTGCGCCGGATTCTACCCGCTCAACCTCGCCCAGTTCCCTCACGATGCCGGTGAACATCCCTCGTCCTCCCAGTGGGGATAGCCCTGCACCATCATATCCCGTCCGATTCTTCTCCAGTGTACCCTATGCAACCTCAACGAATGACTTACCAGTGGATACCCCTCGCCTTCCACAGCGGTGGGCGCATTGCTCCCCCCAATCACCACAGGCGCATAGAAGAACACCACCTTGTCCGCCAGTCGTTGCGCCAGCAGGCTGGCTACCAGCGTGCCTCCGCCCTCACACAGAACGCCGGTGACCCCACGCTGAGCCAGCAACTGCATCAGACTGCGAAGGTCCACCCGTCCGCTCTCATCCGCTGGAAGTATCTCCACCTGCACGCCACGTTCGCGCAGGTTCTGCACCCTGTCCAGAGAGGCTCTGTCGGTGGTGGCGATGAGGGTCGGCGCTGTCTCCACGTCCAGCACCTGCGCATTGTCGGGGCATTTGAGCGTGCTATCCACAATCACCCGCAAGCGTTGAATAGGGGCTGTCATACGGGGCAGGCGCACGGTCAAAAAAGGGTCGTCCTTCAGCACCGTGCCGATGCCCACCATGATCGCATCGTGGCGCGCCCGGAGCCGATGCACCAGACGACGCGCCGGTTCATCGGTAATCCACTTGCTGTCGCCGGTACGCGTGGCAATTTTGCCGTCCAGCGACATCGCTGACTTGACGGTCACGAAGGGCATCCCCTGCGTATGATACTTCACGAAGATTTCGTTCAGCTGACGCGCCTGCTCTTCCAGAACGCCCACGTGCACCTCCACGCCAGCCTGTCGCAGTTTTTCAAAGCCCCTGCCTGCTACCTGTGCGTTCGGGTCCTGCATGGCGGCGTACACACAACGCACCCCTGCCTCGATGAGAGCGTCGGCGCAGGGAGGCGTGCGTCCCCAGTGACTGCAGGGTTCCAGCGTCACGTAGAGCGTGGCTCCACGAGCCAGCTCCCCGGCACGATGCAGAGCCTCCACTTCGGCATGGGGCATTCCGGCGCGGCGATGATAGCCTTCGCCCACAATCCGCCCTTCTTTCACGAGCACCGCGCCCACCATCGGGTTCGGGGCGGTGAACCCTCGCCGAGCCAGAGCCAGCGCACGGCGCATGAATATCTCTTCAAACGGTGCTTTCATCACGTCCGTCGTCGGAGGGTGGTGTGGAGGATGCGGGCGGTTGCTGGATCAGGTCATCGATCATCTTCCTGCGCTCTCGAAGATAGCGCTGGAGGCTTTCCCGCGCATCCAGCAGAGCCACCAGCACCAGCGCCACCACCAGCACAAACACGCCTACCGCAAACTGCAGAAGGCGCAGGAGGCGCGCTCCCTCGCTCGCCGTGCCTGACGGCAGGAGGATGGCTTCCCGGAACTGCATCACAAGAGCCAGCGTCAGCAACAGCACACAGCCAATTGCACGCAGGGTGAACTGCCGACGCGAACTGAATCCGGCAGAAACCGCCCGCGCTTCACGCCACAGGAACACCACCGAAACCGCCAGCACCACCAGCGTCAGCCACACCCTGCTTCACACCCTCTCCTGCGCCTCCCATACCGACTGGCGCAGTTCCTCCACGCCCGCACGAACCCCGTCAGGATGCCCGAACACCGCCGAGCCCGCCACCAGCACTCGCGCCCCTGCCCGCACCACCAGCGGTGTGGTGGCGCCGTTGATGCCGCCATCTACCTCCAGCCAGGCGTCGCTTCCCGCCTCGTCCAGCATCGCGCGGGCACGGGCAATTTTGCGAAGCATCTCCGGAATGAACTCCTGCCCGCCAAAACCGGGGTTTACCGTCATGACCAGAAGCAGGTCGATGTCGGGGAGGACATATTCGATCGCGCTGAGGGGGGTCGCCGGGTTCAGAGCGACTCCAGCACGCACCCCACACTCGCGGATACGTGCCAGCGTGCGCTGAAGGTGCACACTCGCCTCAGCGTGCACGGTGATGATGTCTGCTCCCGCCTGCGCGAACTCTTCGATGTAGCGCTCCGGCTGAACGATCATCAAGTGCACGTCGAAGAGGGCGTCGGAATGATGGCGCAGGGCGCGCACGGTCTGCGCTCCAAAGGTGATGTTCGGCACGAACACGCCGTCCATCACATCGAAGTGCAGGAGTTCGGCTCCAGCCTCTGCCGCCGCGCGTGCCGCCTGCGCAAAGTTGGCGAAGTCGGCTGACAGAAGAGAGGGCGCGATTTGCACCTGTGGAAGGTCGCTCACGGGCGCACCTCCTCGTGCACCAGCTGATTATCGTAGTAGATGCGGAAGATAATGTTGCGCCCTCGCGCCCGCACGGGCACAATCAGCTGCTCTCCACCAGCATGGTTCTCGTCCAGAACGGTGTACACCCCCAGTGCGTCCTGTACCTCCACGCGCACCCGGATCTCCTTGCCGGGCTCGCCCTGCACCGGGACGACCAGCTCGAAGCCGCGCTCTCTGTCAACGTCCTGCAAAACAGGCGCAGGAGGACCACTGCTCACCTGAAGGTCTATCGGTGTATCGCGAGGCACGCGCTGTCCCGCCGGGATGGACTGCGAAATGACGACACCCGCAGGCACCATAAGGTGCGGTTTCTCCTCCACCTTCCCTACCTGCAATCCTGCCTGTACCACCTGCTGACGCGCATCGCTCTCCGTCTTGCCCTGCACATTGGGCACCGGCACTGTGCGTGTGCCCTTACTGACCCACACCTGCACGCTTCCGCCCACTTTCACGCTGGTGCCGGGCTCGGGTTGCACCAGATAGACCGTTCCTTCCGGAAACTGCTCGTTGTAGTCTTCCTGTCGCACCACCACGTTCAGTCCCGCTTCCTGCGCCAGGCGCCGCGCTTCCACCAGCGGTTTGCCCTGCAGGTCAGGCACCGGCACCTCCTTCGCCGGGCGGGTGACCCAGAACGCGACCGCTGCAACCGCGATCACCACCAACCCTGCCAGCACCGCCAGCACGCGCGCCAGATATTTCAGGATGCGCAGTTCGGTATCTTCGGACTCGGCTGAGGGCTTCTCGGCGGTTCGTCCCGCTTCGGTCTGGTTTGCAGGAGCGCGCTCCAGGGGCGACCACGAGAGGGGCTTCCCGAAGCGCAGAGCATCGTGCACCGCCCGCAGGTCTTTCAGCATCGCGCCCATGTCGGGATAACGCTGTTCGGGCAGTTTCTGCATGGCTTTCAGCACAACCCCCTCCACCGCCCGAGGCACCCCGGGATTGACCGCCCGCGGACTGGGTGGAGGGTCCTTGGCATGCCGGAGGGCCACCGCAACGGGCGTATCAGCCGGAAATGGCACGCCTCCCGTAAGCATCTCGAACAGTACCACGCCCAGCGCATACACGTCCGCTGACGGGGTCACCCGCCACCCTTCCGACACCTCCGGCGGCAGGTAGGGCGCCGCGCGGGTTAGCCATGCGGTCTGCGCCATCGGCGATGCCTGCAGAGCGGGGAGCAACCCGAAGTCGGTGATCTTGATCAGCCCCTCCTGTGAGACAATGATGTTGTGGGGGCGCAGGTCACCGTGCGCGACGCCCGCCCGATGCGCGCTTTCCAGCCCTTCCGCCACCGCCAGAGCGATGTCCACCGCCACCGACAGCGTGAACGGCGCCACCCGCCGAATGCGCTCCTTCAGGTTGATGCCCCGCACGAACTCGGTCACCAGCAGAAGCTGCCCCTCATGCTCGGTGACCTGCAGGATGCGTGCGATGCGCGGATGGTTGAGCGGTGTGGTGAGGGTAAAGCACTGCCGCAACGCGCTGACCAGCGCCGTGTCATCAGCGAAAGCGGGCAGGAGCAACTTCACCGTGACCAGAGCGTTGGTTTCGTGGTCTCTGGCGCGGTAGGCAGCGAAGAGACTGCCCTCTCCCAGCTTTTCCAGCAGTTCGTATCGCCCTGCCAGCACGCGACTAATCACGCCTCCTCGCCCCCTTCGCGGCAGACTCTGAAGCAGTCGCTCGGAGCGCCAGCCAGACCACACCCGCCATCAACGCCAACGCATACACCTTCTCCAGCACCGCCACACTCATTTCCGGTAAGCCAAAAGCGACCCCGATAAACACTACCGCTACCGCCACGACCCACAATGCTCCAATCAGGTCCAGCCACATCTCCAGCAGGCTACCTCCCGTCTATGTGCTTGTCCTGCCGAACCTTGCGCGATGCGCGTTCAACGCCTGAAGTACCTCTTTCTCATTCACCACCACAGGCAGACGTGCCTGCCCGATACGCTCTATCAGCACAAATCGTATCTGAGCATCTCGCGCCTTCTTGTCCCGCGCCATCACCGCGAGCAGTGCATCCGGCTCTACATGCGGTGGCAACGACACCGGCAAGCCCAGAGCACGCAATACGCCGGCAATCTGCTCTGATGAACCTTCGGGCGTTACTCCGCGCAGTTCGCCCAGCAAAGCCGCGAACACCATGCCAATCGCCACCGCCTCGCCATGCAGGAGCCGTCCATAGCCCGACACCGCCTCCAGCGCGTGCCCCAATGTGTGTCCAAAGTTCAGGATGGCGCGTACACCCTGTTCTGTCTCGTCCTCGGCGACAACCTGCGCTTTGATTTCACAACAGCGATGAATGATGCTCTCCAGATGGGCACTGTGCGCACGGCGGAGGTGGCTCGCTTCATCGCGCACCACCTGCCACAGCGACTCGTCTGCGATTATACCATACTTCACGATTTCCGCCAGACCGGCGCGAAAGTGGCGATCGGGGAGTGTCTGTAAGGTGTCGGTATCTATCAACACCAGCGATGGTTGATAGAACGCCCCCACCAGATTCTTGCCTTCGGGCAGGTTGACGCCCGTCTTCCCACCCACGCTCGAATCTACCTGCGCCAGCAAAGTGGTGGGTATCTGCACATAGCGCACCCCGCGCAGATAGCACGCGGCAACGAACCCAGCCAGGTCACCGATAACGCCGCCGCCCAGCGCCACCACCACGCAACGCCTGTCCAACGCGCGCTGAGCCATCTGGCGAAGCAGGCGTCCGGCGACCTCCCAGCGCTTGGAGCGTTCACCGGAGGGGACGGTCAGCACATGCACCGGTAGCGCCTCCTGCGCCAGACCAGCACGCAGAGGTTCGGCGTATCGCTCCATCAAGCGCGGATGCGTGATCACTACCACCTGTGAAGGTTTCAGCTGGCGCAGATACTCGGTTGCTTCCCTTAGAAGACCGGAGCCAATCCATATCGGATAGCTGCGGTCGCCCAGAGCGACCTCCAGTTTCAGAACGGACGAGCTGGTTTCCATCGCTTCACCATTTCCTCGATACGCTGAACTGCCTCCTCAGGTGACAGGTAAGACGTGTCCAGGCGCAGGTCTGCGCACGAGTAAGCCTGCTCGCGCTCCTGTAACAGCCTTCGGATTTCCGCCATGGGGTCGGGGGCAGAAGCCAGCTTGGGGCGGGTGGCAATGGGCTGAACGCGCTGAAGAATCACCCCTGGTTCTGCCGTTAACCGGACGATGACCGCATGTCGGCGGAGGGATTGAACGTTCTCCGGGCGTGTGGGCGCGCCTCCGCCCGTGGCGATGACGAGATGGCGCAGGGTCTCGAGGCTGAGCAGGGCTTCGGTCTCCTGCTGACGGAAATACTCCTCGCCAAAGCGTTCGAAAATCTGCGCCACACTACAGCCCACCTTCTGCTCCACCAGCGCATCGGTGTCCACAAAGCGCCATCCCCACCTCTGCGCCAGCATCCGCCCCAGCAGGCTCTTGCCTGTGCCCATGAAGCCAATCAGAGCGACGTTTGGAAGCGCAATCTCATCCATAGGCAGACGAGAAGCGCGGGGGCAGTCACCCCCGCGCCGATCCGTAACGAGCAATAGTCGGAACCCTAAGGCGTCACACCAACGGTCGGTGCGCCGGTCTCTTCCAGAATGCGCGGAGTGAGGAAGATCAGCAGCTCCGTATCATCCTGCGACAGGTTGGTGGAGCGGAACAGGTGTCCGATCCACGGCAGGTCGCCAAGGATGGGGAACTTCGCCACGGAGTTGTCCTCACTGCGCCGGATGAAGCCACCCAGCACCACCGTCTGCCCGCTGGGCACGCGCCGCGTGGTGAATATCGCCTGGCTGTTCACGATCGGGAATGAACTGCCATCGGGCGCTCGTACCGAACCCGTGATGTCCGACAGCTGGAGGGGGATGAACAGGGTAATCGTGCCGTCGCCGTTGATGCGCGGGGTGACCGTCATGCCGGAGACCACCGGCACATAGTTCACCTGACTACCCTGAATCACCTGACCCTGCCCGGGCGTGGTGAACACGGTGGTCACGAACGGCACCTGCGTCTGCACGAAGATCGAGCCAGGCGTGTTGTTCAGCGTGGTGATCACCGGTGCCTGGATGACGCGCCCGCGAGCGTTGGACATGGCGGTACGCAGTTCGGTTACCAGATTGCCCGCGCTGTAGCGGATGAAGACGTTACCGCCCGAGGCAAAGGTGCCGGGCACGTTCCCCGCCTGCGTGTTCAGCTGCTGAACCAGCCAGTCGATACCAAACTGCTTGACCTCGCTGACCTTCACGGTCACGAACTCCGCCTTGATCTCCACCTGCCGGGGAGCGACGTCCAGCAGACGGATAAAGCGGCGGATGTTCTCGATGTCCTCGTCGGTACCGACCACGATCAGCGAATTATCCACGTCCACTGCAATGATTCGGGCGAACTCGCTCAGCTGTACCAGCTGCCCCGCCGCAGCGCCAAGTCCACCGCCGATGCCCCCCGCACCGGGCTGTCCCAGTCCTCCGATGCCGCCGGCGCCGGGCTGACCCAACCCGCCCAAACCGCCGCGGTATCCGCCGACCTGACCGCCCATGCCGAAGCCCATACCACCACCAATCATGCCACCGCGCTGGTCAAAGCCGGTGTTGGGGGTGGGAGTATGTTCTGCTGTTGCGGAGTTGTTGCTCACCGTCGGCACAGTCGGCGTTTGCTGAGGAGTGGGCAGGATAGGCTGAGGCTGAGTCAGCGGACGCAATCCCGGGCGTGTCATGTCCATCAGATGCTCCAGCAACGCGCCGCTATTGCGAGCCGCCCAGTCCAGCCCGACGATCTCCGGGTCGGTGCGCAATTGCGTCAGGAACTCGCTGGGGTTGATGTACTGCAGTTTCATCTTCTCGGTGCGCACACGGACCGGAGGAGGTGCTGGAACGGTTTCCTGAGGCTGAGCTACAGGAGCGGGCTCCGGCTCCTTGCCCTGCGGACCAACCACGAACACGCCGTCCTCCGTGCGTCGGACGCGCGCCCCTGCCGACTTCGCCAGATACTCCAGTGCTTTGTCGAGGGGCAAATCCACCAGGTTCACGTTTACCCGGGGATAGGGCTTGTCGCTCGGCTCCAGCACAATGCTGGCTCCCGTGCGCTGCATCAGCATATTCACTGCATCACGAAACTCTGCCTCAACCAGCGTCAGGCTCACCAACGGCATATCTCCCTGTGGACGCAGGGCGCCCACTGCCGGGAGCGAACCCGATGCACTCCACACAGCACATGCCACCATGACGGGCAGTACGACGTTCCGCCATTCACGGAGTGTCATGAACCTCTGTCCTCCTTTTACTCGTTACAGATCGTTAGTTATCCAGGCTGTCCGGCAGAAGCCGGGGGCACGGCGATCAGAACCCGCCGCGTCCACCCCAGCCGCCACCGCCGCCGCCCCAACCACCTCGGTTGAAGCCACCGCCGCCCCAACCGCCTCGGTTGAAGCCACCGCCCCAGTTGCCGCCGCCGAAGCCACCGCCGCCCCAGCCGCCGCCACCGAAGCCGCCGCCGAAGCCGCCGAAGCCACCGCCGCCCCAACCGCCGCCACCGAAGCCTCCGTAGCCACCAAAGCCACCGCCGAAACCACCGTAGCCGCCGCCGAAGCCGCCATAGCCGCCGCCAAAACCACCACCGAAGCCACCGTAGCCGCCGCCATAGCCGCCGCCGCTATAGGTCCAGCCGGTCTGGTTCAGCGACACCGCACCACCACCCAGAATCTGGGCGATAGCGAGCGAGTCCAGGTGCTGGAGGGTGATTTTCTCGGTGCGCACCTGAGGCTGAGGCGTCTCCTCTACCTGTGTCTCTGGCAGGGTGGACTCAAAGGTCTCCACCCTCGGCGTGATGATGTACACGCCGCCATCCACACGATAGGTGAGCGGGGGATTCGCCGAACGCAACACCGTTCGCAAAGCGGTCTCAAAGGTTACATCCTTCAAAGATACCGTGACGTAACCTTGAACTACCGACTCGTCCAGCGTGTAGTTGTAGCCGGTAGCGCGGAAGAGCAGTTTCAGCGCGTCCACGATACTGGCGCTTTCCAGATTGAGCGTGACTCGCGGACCGCCGCCTGACTCCTGTGCCACTACCGACACAGCAACGCCAAGAAGCACCACCAGACACGCTGCGATTCGCAAAGCTCGTTGCATGAAGATAGACCTCCTCAAATTGTTTCTCTTACCATTCTCGAATCCCTTCTACCGTGTCTGCTTTCCGAAAAAAAGCGGGCACAGGGAAGGTGAACGCTGTATTAGTAGTCTTCCAGCATTCCTGGTCCGCCCGGGGCACCTCCACCAGGTGGCATTCCGGGAAAGCCTCCCGGCATACCGCCTGGTATACCTCCCACGCCAGGCACACCACGCTGAACTGGGGTGATCGGGGCGCCCAGCTTGACAGTGATTTCCCGAGGCTTCTTGCCTGTGGTGGATAACACTACCTGGTTGGGTTCGATACGCGCGACGCGCATTCCATCCAGCGTATCACCGGGTTTGACGACGCGGGGCAGATCACCCTGCGTTTCGATAATCGCTGCCACACTCTGTCCCCACATGATACCGGCTACGCGCCGGTAGGGTTGAGGTGGCAGAACGTCTTCCTGTTCCTCCTCTTTGGGCTGGTAGGTGGGGATGGGCTGAAGTCGTACAGGAGGCACCACCGATAGAATGGGCGGTTTGCTCAGATCCGCTTCCCAAGGAAGAGGCTTGAAGGGGTCGACGCGATATTTCGATGGAGGCTTACCCCCGGAGGGTGCCTGTGCCACCTGCTGAGCGCCCGTGCCGGTTCGTGGGGCGCCACCCATCATCGGTCCGCCCATCGGTCCTCCCATCATCGGACCGCCCATCGACGGGCCGCCCATCGGCGCCGGACCGGTTGCGGTTGGCTGATCCTCCAGCGTTTCTCCAGCTCTTCCAGCTGGCGCGGGTGCTCCCGGTGACGTTGTCGTCTGCTGTCCGCCTCCACCCATGAACATGAACAGCGCCAGCCCGACGATAAGTATTACTGCCACTGCAGCGCCAATCACGATGGGTTTGTTCTTCGGGTCGTTAAGCCACTGTTGCATCGTCCTTCACGCCTCCCTCAGTATTCTTCCACTCCGGGTGCGCCGGCACCGCCTCCCAGCGCAGGACCTGTCACGCCTGCCCCAGCACCACCTACGGGCGGGCGCGGCGCTCCCATCGGACCGCCCATCGGTGGCATGCCCGGCGGCATACTGGGCGCGCCCATGGTCGGCGCTCCCATCATCGGAGCTCCCATCATCGGCGCTCCGGGCATTCCTCCACCGAACCTGCCCATACCACCGAAGCCAGCCATCCCGGCTCCACCGCCTGCCGATGGAAGCGGGTCCGCCGGTCGGTCATCCTTAGCACGAGGCAGAATGAACATAGTTGCGGTGTACTGCCCGATCAGCTGCGGGCTAACCCCGCTCAACTGCAGACCATCTACCAGCACGAGCCGCGGTGCATTGTTCCACCGCTCCACGTGACGCAGAATGCTTTCGAAGTCGCCCTGCACCTGGAACGTTCCCAGCGGCACAATCCAGATGGGCCAGGGTAGCTGGTTCGGGTCAGTGGTGGGGATACCAATCGCAAACCCACCCATGAATATCACATCTTTTGACGACCTGGACACCCAGTCCTGCAGAAGTTTCGCCGTTCGCTCGGGTTCTTTCCAGTACGCCAGCGCGGCTTTGAGACGGTCGGTCATGTCGATATCCGGCATTTTAGAGCGCTCGTAGCGCGCCCACTTGAGCCGTGCCTCCTCGACCTCTTTCTTGGCATCTTCGAGCTGGCGCTTGGCAGCGGGCAACTGCGCTGCCCGCTGGCTCGCGGCTTCAATCTGGGTATCCAGATTCTTGATCTCAGCCTGAGTGGGGCGGATCAGCACGAAGAAAATACCCGTCGCGATCACCACCGCCACCACGACGCCGATCACAATCACGTTCTGTAAAGTGAGCTTCGATAGCATCCTGCACCCCTCCTCTCAGTCCGCCACTGCGCCTCTGCCACCCAGTGGAGCGCCTCCTCCACGTGGCCCACCCATGCCGGGAGGCGCACCCATCGGTCCTGCCATGTTAGGTCCCCCCATGCTGGGCGGTGCGCCCATCGGCGGCATTCCCGGAGGCATACTGGGTGCCCCCATGGTCGGTGCTCCCATCATCGGAGCTCCCATCATTGGCGCACCGGGCATCCCACCGCCAAACCTGCCCATACCAGCCGCGCCGCCCATGCCGGTCATACCTGTGCCGCCCAGCGACGCCGTCAACTGCTGGAGAACCTGCTGAACCTGATTGATCAGTGGCTCACGAAGGGTAGCAACCACACTGAACACCACACCCTGTGTGGTCTGCTGACCGATCTGCCTGCCGCCAGCAGTGCCGGGCATTCCCGCAGGCATACCGGGCAACCCTGTTGGCGCACCGTAGGGTGCTCCGGCGCCGTAGGGAGATGTCGGCGCACCGTATCCACCACCGAAGGGAGGTGCTCCCATGCCACCGAAACCGCCCGGACGTGCGCCGGTGGTGGTGCCGCCCGCTGCACTCCACGAGATGCTGACCCCGGTAAACAGCGGGCACTGCAGCATGACCTGCAGATACCGCGCCATCTCATCCAAATCGCGCGTGACTGCCTGTGCCTGCAACGTCATCCCCTGAGCTACACCCATACTGCCGTAGCGCACGCTGTCGATAGTCCAGCGGCGCACTTCTCGGTACAGCTTGGGATACTGCAGGTTGTATTTGAAGACTTCGTCCGCCAGCTGGGTGCGGGCGAGCAACGGCGTGACCATTGCCCTGGTGTTCTGTGCCTCTTGCTCGGTCTGCTCAACCTGCCGGACGATCGCCTCCTGTTGCTGGAGCTCCTCTGACTTCTGCGATTTGAGGTTGACGAGGCTCAACTGATAGGCAATCAGCCCGCCTGCCAGCGCCAGCCACACCACCACAAACACTGCGAACCATGCCCGTTTCTTGCGCGGTTCGTAGATGTTCGGTGGCAACAGGTTCAGTTTCAGCATCATTCGCTTCCCTCCGGATGCCTAGTCAATCATGTCCCGGATTGCCAGGCCGATGGCGACCGTCATGACCGGTGCCACCTCCTGCAGATACGGCGCGCTGTACCGACGCACCAGAGCCTCTTGATGGCTTAATGGGTCCGCCACGCTCACCGGTATACCCAGTTCCTGCGACAGGAACTTGTCCAGGTTCTTCATGCGTGCGGTGCCGCCACACAGCACAATCTCGTCGATTCGTCCGTCTTGCGTTCGCCCGCGGTAGAACTCCAGCGAACGGCGCACCTCTGCCAGAAAATCCCCCAGAACGGGCGCAATCGCGTCGAATACTTCGATGCGCAGGGGGTCAGTCTCCTCTGCCTCTACCGGCGCAGGTGGCGCCGCCTCTGGCTGTTCCGGCACAGCAGGTTGTTCCTCCGCAGCCGCGGGCTGTTCTTCTCCCACATCAAAGGTGGGCTCTCCATAGCCTGTGGAGAAGTCCACCAGTCCGGGAGCGGATGGCTGAGAGAAATCGATCAGTCCGGTGGGTGCGCCCATGTCGGTGCCATAGGTGGGCGACGCGCCGGAGGGACCAAGTCGCTCCAGTAATACTGCGGCGTATTCGCGCTTCAGTTTCTCGGCGTGGGCAAACCGCTCGCGCGGGTCGGTTCCTTCCACACGGTATGCCAGCGAGTCCACAATTGCCTGCGTGAAGTGATTGCCTGCGATGGGAATACTGCGCGGCAACCTCAGCACGCCGTGTGAGAACACACCCATGTCGGTAGCGGTAGCGCCGATGTTCAGCAGAACCACGGTCTTATCCTGATACTTTTCGCGCTGTAGCCCGATGACCGTACGCGCCGTCGCCAGCACCTGCACATCGATCGCCACCGGGTCCAGCTGCGCTGCGAACAGCGCCTTCACCACCGCATCCACCACATCCTGCTGAGCCGCTGCCAGCAAAACCTCCATGTTGGGATCGTTGGGGTCGGCATCGGGGCGCTCAATCACCGCGTAGTCCGTCACCACATCGCCCTGAGCGGCAAACGGGATGTGTCGCTCTACCTCCCACGCCATCGACTTGTCCAGTTCCGCCGGGCTCATCTTGGGCATCTCGATCACGCGTACCACCAGCGCGCTCTGCCCCGGAATGGAGGTGACCACCTGTTTCGTGCCAATCCCTGCCTGCGACAGGAGCTGCCGTATCGCCTGACCGAGAGCCTGCGGGTCCTGAACATAGCCGCTTTCATCGATGACACCCTCCGGTGTTGGAGCCACGCCCACCGCCGTAATCTGCACGCCTTCCTTGCTCGGGCGCACCTCCGCCACTTTCATCAGGGTGGTGCCTACGTCCAACCCCACAACGGGTCCAGTTGCTTTTCGGGCACGTGCCATTCCCTAATCTCCTCCTCCCCTGCTGACCCTATTGTAGCAAGTCCACAGGGGGCTGTCAACGATTCCCTCCCGGTATAAATGCGACAGACCGGTTGTTGATTCCTTTTCGCCCCGCGTCAAACTCCCTCCTGCTTTTGCTCTGTTTAGACGCGGAGAATGTTCCCGATGTTACATCACGCCGTTGATTTATCGGCGGATTCCCTCTTTATCTACGCAGGCAACATTCGCTAAAGTGTCATCTCCCACCCGTCGTAGGCGACCTCGATACCGTGCGGCAAGCAGAACTCCTCCAGTTCCTGGTGGAGGGGGCGACCGTTATGCGAAAAGTGCGTGACCGCCCAGCGCGTGCCGGCATGTACAATGCCCATCGCGGTAAACCGCTCCTTGAGCCTCAGCACGTCGCTCAAGCCCAAGTGGGTATCGTAGGGCGCGTCCACAAACGCCTTGGTGCACTCAGCGATGACTGCATCCAGCCGAACCCCCGCCAGATAGCGCCACGTCGCATCCCGATACCAGCCGGTATCGCACATGTACAACAGGGTTTTGACCCCATCTGAGACGATGTAGTTGAAACACTGCTCGTCCTGCCGATGGTGTGCCAGCACCGGGATCACCGTATAGCGGTCGATCTGCGCCGGCGCGAACGGCTGTAGAGCCTGCAAAGACAGCCAGTGGCGCAGTTCATCCGACATATCCGACAGCAAGCGAACAAAATCTGCGCTGCCGTAGGCAATGAGAGGCTCTTGACGATGCGCAAAGCCGGGCGTCAGATACTGTAGTTCGTGCACAGCCAGGTGATCCTCATGCGTATGCGTGATGAGAAGATGCTTCAACCCGGAGAGATCCAGCCCATAGGTCAGCACGTGATGAAGCGTATCGGGCGGGAGGTCGATCTTGAGGGTGCCGTCAATAAAAACCGAACTGCGCGTGCGAAGGTCTTTGCCACCACGCTGTCGCGCGATCTGACATACCTCGCACCCGCAAAACAGGCCAGGCACCCCCTCTGCTGCAGAAGTACCCAGAAACAACACTCTCACCGCGCCCTGTGCGATCCCCTCCTGCACACGTTATCGGGATACAGGATACCCCACCCCGCAGGTGGAATAGTCGAAAGCAAGGTTTCGAGTTTGTACCGGCAGTTTCCTTCTGCTCAAAAAGCCAGCCAAAGGTCCCTTGCATGATGAACGTGAGTCCACCAGACATCGTGGTTATCTTGAACCCGAGGGCAGGACGCTATCGTGCGATGCGCCATCAGCAGACATTGCGGGAGCTGATGGAACAGGCGAGCAGAGTCACCGGGCTGACGTGGCGCATCGTGGAGACTAAACGTCCCGGCGATGCTACCGTACTGGCACAGCAGGCGGTGCAAGAAGGAGCGTCTATCGTCGTTGCGGCGGGAGGTGACGGCACCGCAGGCGAGGTCGCCAATGGCATCGTTGGCACCTCCGCGCGATTGGGCATCCTGCCACTGGGTACGGGAAACGACTTCGCCCGTTGTGCGGGCATCAGCGAGAACCTGCCGGTGGCTATAGACACCCTGTTTACCGGCAAACCGCGACGCGTGGATCTCGGACAGGTAAACGGGAGGTATTTCCTGAACGTCGCGGGGTGTGGATTCGACGGAGAAGTCGCCAGGCGTGTGAATCAGGGTTATCGCCTCCTGCAGGGAACCGCCGCCTACGTCGCCGCCGTCTGTCAGACTATCTTCACTTTCCAGCCGGTTCAGATGCGCATCACCGCCGACGGCGAGACCACCATCCGGCGCGCCCTGCTGTGTACTGTCGCCAACAGCCAGTCCTACGGCGGGGGAATGCGTATCGCCCCATTCGCCCAAATCGACGATGGCTTGCTGGACGTGTGTGTGGTGCAGGCGGTGAGCAAAATCGAGTTCATGCGCGTCTTCCCGCGCGTATTTTCGGGCACACACATTACCCATCCGCTCTTCCTCATGCAAACGGCGCGCGAGGTGACCGTGGAGAGCGACCCGCCTGTGCCTGTGCTGGTAGATGGGGACGTGATGGGCACTACTCCGGCGCACTTCCGCGTGTATCCCTGTGCCATCGAAGTGATTTTGCCCGCGAAATAACCCCTCCAGCTTGCAATTTTCTATTGCCTGTAGTAAAATTGGAATGAAAGAAACGTTTTGAAGTATGCGTTGCGTATTTTTCTACAGCCTGTAGCAACAGGACGTTACATTAAGGGAGGTTTTCAACCATGCGAGCGTTCGGTTTGACCCTGCTGGTCGCGCTGTTTGCGGTAGTGGCTGTTGCCGCGCCTCAGAAGCCACCGGCGAACAGCGGTTTGATCTGCCCCGTCTCTAACGAGACCATCAAGGACCTGAAGAAAGCGGTCGGCGTTCAGCACGAGGGGCGCACTATCTACCTGTGCTGTCGCAGATGTGTGGGCGAGTTCAACGGCAACCCCGCCAAATACGCGGCGAAGCAGATGGTACGGTGTCCGGTGAGCGGCGAGGTGGTGAAGGACCCTGCGAAGGCACGCACCTCCACGTATAAGGGCAAGGTGTACTACTTCTGCTGTGCAAAGTGCAAGCCGCAGTTCGATAAGGAGCCGGAGAAGTTTGCGAAGCAAGGGAAAAACACCGCTCCCTCTTCGCAACCGGCACACCAGCACGATAATCATTCACACTGAGGGAGTGTAGAATGGGCACGCTCGCGCGATTCGTTCGGGCACACTGGGGCACACTGCTGTTCATTACCCTGTTGCTTGCCGGCACCAGCTACGTGGTGCGCACGAAACGCCCGCCCGGTTCCATGACCGTCATCGAGGCGCAGGCGATGGATATGAGCCAGACGGGCACGCCGGTTGGCTCGGTGCCTGTTGCGACAGAGAAGGTGCGTGCACAGACCTTTGTCCCCACCGTCACCTACACCGGCTCGGTGGTGGCGTACAACGACACCGACATCGTGGCGCGCGTAGAGGGATGGGTGGTGGACATGCCGGTGTATCCAGGTGACAGGGTACAGCAGGGGCAGTTGCTGGTGAGGCTGGACTCGCGCGAGCGTTCCGCCCGTCTGCAGGAGGCGGAGGCAGGCGTTGCAGTCGCTCAGTATGAGCGCGAAGCCATGCAACGGGAAGCGGAACGGATGCGTGCCGAGCTGGAGGAGGCACAGCGCAAACGCGATTCGGCGCGGGCGATGGTAGAAAGGGCGAGGCGCGAGCTGGAGTCCGCTCGTCAGGAGTTGGAGATGGCTCGTGCCGAGCGTGAAGAGATGCTGGCGGAGATACAGGCGGCGGAGGCAAGTACCGCCTACTGGCAGGCGGAAGACTCCCGTGCCGAAAACCTGCTGAAAGCGGGGGCGATCTCTAAAGAGGAGCGCCAGCGTATCCAGGCGGAAACGGCGAAAGCACGCGCCGAGCTGAATCAGGCAAGGGTGCGTTTGAACAAAGCGGAAGCACGCATCAAACAGGCGCAGGCGATGCTCGGTGCGGCGGAGGCGCAGGTGATGCAGGCTGAACGCGAGGCGCAGGCTATGCAGGCTGGTGTCCAGCGGGCGACTTCTGCCCTGCAAGCGGTACAGGCAAAGATTGCCCAGGCAGTCGCCTCCCAGAGACAGGCGGAATCTGCACGCCGCGCCGAAGCCATTGTAGCCAGCTACACGCAGATAACCGCCCCCGTGTCCGGTGTGATTACTGAGCGACTGGTCAGCCCTGGCACGCTAGTGATGCCGGGCACAGTTCTGCTCAAATTGCGTACCATAGATAAGGTGCGCCTGCAGGCAAACGTCGCCGAGAGCGACGCAATCGGCATTCGCGAGGGCAATCCCGTTACAGTAACCATTGCGGCTGACCCCGACTTCCGCCTGGACGCCAGGGTAACGTCCGTCTTCTACGCCGCCGACCCACAAAGCCGCACGGTCGTTGTGGAAGCGCTCGTGCCCAACCACACCGGCAGGCTCCTGCCCGGACAGTACGTGGTGATGGAAATAGCGAAAGGCACCCCCAGGCGACGCATTTCCGTGCCCCTGTCTGCCATTCAGCGCGACATGGAGGGCAAACCCTTTGTGTGGGTGGTACAGCAGAATCAAGCCGAGGGTAAAGTCACTTATACCTGTGTGATGCACCCGGAGGTCAAATCCGACCAGCCCGGCAAATGCCCCAAGTGCGGCATGGACCTGGTGCCTGAAAAGCGCGGTGGCAAGTACGTCGCGCACCGGGTGGATGTGGTACTGGGCGAAAGCAACGGCCGCAGAGTGGAGGTACGCTCGGGACTGCGCGAAGGCGACGAGGTCATTACGCGGGGCAACGAGTACCTGAAGGAAGGTGACCCGGTGACGCCGGTAGAATGGGGGGGTTCGGGTCCCAAGAAACTGCCGGAGCCCTCTGGCGAGATGCCTGCGATGCCGGGCATGGGACATGGCGGACATACCCCGGCGCCAGCCGATACCACGCAAGCCCCGCAAGGGCAGACGCCGACAGGCAAGACGGTGTACACCTGCCCGATGCACCCTGAGGTGCGCTCTGACAAACCCGGCACGTGTCCACAGTGTGGGATGACACTGGAGAAGGTTCAAGGAGGAGGTCATCAGCACTGATGTCGGAACGACCAGAAGAGCGTGCCCGCCCACGCATCCTGGGGCGCGTTGCCGAAGGGGCGTTCAACATCTCGCGGTGGTCTATCGAACACCCGTACATCATTATCGCCTTCTACACGGCGATGGTGATTCTGGCGGTGATCGCGCTGGGCTTTTATATGCCGCGTCGCTTCATGCCCTACGTGCAAAGCCCCATGATCGGCATTGTCTCGATGATGCCTGGACTCAGCGCGGAGGAGATGGAGACCTACATCTCCAAGCCGATCGAGGAGCGTCTCATCAACATCCCCGGTGTGCGCTACATTCGCTCCACCTCGCAGGAGGGCTTCAGCATCGTTTCGCTGGAGTTCCCCTACGGTACCGATATCGATAAGAAACTGGTAGAGGTGCAGGCACTGCTGAACGTTATTCAGGCGGACCTGCCCATGACCGGTGCCAACCTGAAACCCTCCTGGGTATTGAAGATAGACCCGCTCAATCTGCCCGTGCTTTCGCTGTCGTTGACTGGCGACGAGCGGTGGGATATGAAACGCCTGCGCGAGCTGGCGGACAACGAAATCTCCAATCGCCTCAAGGCGGTAAGCCCCGACATCTTTACCGTGCAGGCGTTTGGCGGCTATCGCAGGCAGGTACAGGTAATAGTGGACCGCCAGAAGCTGTCGGCATACGGTTTGTCCATCCTGCACATTCGGGACGCGCTCGACAAGAACAACATCGCCAAGCCAGCAGGCGTCTTAACCGCCGGCGACAACGAAGAGATTGTGCGTGTGGATACGCTGGGGCGTGACGCGCACACCATCGCGAATTACCCCGTCGCCAGCGTGGATGGACGCATCGTCTACATCAAGGACGTCGCGCGGGTGGAGGACACCTACTACGAACCGCGCAGCGGCTACCACCATTACTATCGCGTCGGAAACAGGGCGCAGGTGGACGAAGCGATCGAAATCAGCGTCCTGCAAAGTCCGGAAGCTTCCTCGCCCAGGGTGATCCACGCGGTGATGCAGGAGGCTAAACGCCTCGAACGCGACTATCCGGGCATCAAACTGCGTATAGCCTACGACAACAGCGCGTTCGTGGGTATTTTGATGCGCAATATGATCGAAGAGCTGGGCCTGGCTATCCTGCTGACCGGCATCGTCGTGCTCTTCTTCCTGGGCAACTGGCGCGGTACACTGATAGCCATGACCGCCATCCCTATCTCGTTGGCGATGGCTTTGCTCGCTCTCATCCCAATGGGCATGACGCTCAACTCCAGCACGCTGATAGGTCTTCTGCTCTCCATCGGGCGATTAGTGGATGATGCCATCATCGATATCCATGCGGTGGAGCGGCACCTGCGCATGGGCAAGGACCCCAAAACCGCTGCGGTGGACGGTATCACGGAAGTTCGCCTTGCGGTTGCTGCGTCCACGTTGATGCTGATTCTCGCGCTCAGCCCTCTGCTCTTCTGCGGCGGTATTGTGCAACTGATGTTCGTGGGACTGGTGTGGCCGATTATTTTCGGGTTGCTGGCGTCCTTTTTCGTCTCGCTGACACTGACTGCTTTGATGGCAGCGCATATTCTCAAGCCTCACGACGATCCTGCCTCTGTGCGCGAGCGAAATGGGCGGTTCTATCGAGTGGCGCTGGCACCCTTCCAGCGGTTTCTGGACAGGCTGGAAGTCGGATATGCGAACGTGATTCGCTGGATGCTGAGGAACCGCTTTGCCAACCTCGCCCGCATCTTTTCCACCATCATCATCGGCTTTGGATTCTACTACTTCATCGGCTCGGAGATGATGCCGCTGGCGGACGTGGGTCAGGCGTACCTGACCCTGGAGATGGAACCGGGCGCTTCGTATGCGGCTACCGAACGCGCCGTGCGACAACTCGAAGCCATTATGGAAAAGTATCCTGAGATCCAGCACGCCTCCATCGAGATCGGCTTCGAGGGCGGTCCGGGCTACAGCTCTGGCGCATACTTCAACGGCTACAGCATGGGTTTCACCAACGGAGCCGTCGCTATGCTCACCTTCACCGATAAAGATACCCGCAAGCGCGACATCTGGACTATCATGGACGGTATCGTGGCGGAAGCAACGGCGACAATACCCGGCATCCGCCGACTGCAGATCAAGGAAATGGGTTCCGACGTGATGGCATCCTCCGCTGCGCCCATTCAGCTGCTGGTATACGGTCCCGACCTCAAGATCGTGTCGATGCTCGCGGAACAGGTGGCAGACATCGCTCGCAAGCAGGTGCCCGATATTTATCAGGTAGCCACGTCATGGTCCATGAGCAAGCCCACGTATGAGCTGAAGGTAGACGCACGTCGGGCGCAGGAGCTGGGTCTCACCCCTGCCGATATCGCCGACCAGGCGTACTATGCGCTCAAGGGCGGTTTCACGACCGAGTTCCTCCGGCTGGAGAACAAACGTCAGAGCACTGTGCTGGTTCGTTTTGACGAAAAGCACCGCCAGAGCCCCGACGACATCGGTTTGATACCCATTACCACACCGGACGGCAAGCAGGTTCCGCTGAAATCGGTGGCGCAGATTGAGTATCGCGAGTCGCCCACGCTCATCGAGCATGACAACTTCCGGCGCGTGGTCAGCGTGATGGGTTACTATCGCAAGGCGGACTATCGCCCACCCTGGAAATCGCCTGACGAGCCGCACCAGCCCAACCGTCCATCGATGGATGTGGCGATGGATGTGATGATGCGAGCACAGATGCAGTTGAACTGGCCTCCCGGCTACGGTATCGAAGTGCGCGGCGACATGACGCAGATGATGGACAGCTTCCGTCGGCTTCTGCAGGGTCTTCAATTAGCCGTGGTGTTCATCTTTCTGGTGCTGGTGGCGCAGTTCCGCGGATTCCTCCAGCCGGCTCAGATGATTTTCTCGCTACCGCTGGAGCTTTCGGGCGTATTCATCGCGTTGTGGCTGGCTGGGCAGTCGTTCAGCACGGTATCGGTGATGGCAGTGATCGTGCTGACGGGGATGGATATTACCACCGCCATCCTGCTGATTGACCTCATCATGCGCTACCGCGAACAGGGCGTGCCGCGCAACCAGGCGGTCATTGAAGCCTGTCCTCAGCGGTTACGCCCAATTTTGATGACCTCTATCACCACCATCATCGCGCTGACGCCAGTCGCATTCTTCCCGCGCACCGGGATCGACGCCTACCAGCCGCTGGGCACGGTGGTGATCGGTGGGCTAATAGTCGGGACGGTATTGAGCTTGCTGGACATCCCCATCATGCACACACTGGTGGACGACATGGTGCGCTGGTGGCTGGTGCACGTGCGCCGGCGCGACCCGGCAACCCTACCGCCGGTAGAATGAGCCCTCACCCCCCAACAGGCACTTCCGTCTTCTTGCGAGGGGTGCGTTTGCGCCCGGTCGTGGCAGGAGACGTTTCCAGCGCCTCTTTCAGCACCTCATCGATGGTGTCCACGAATACGAAGCGCATCTGCTCGCGCACCATTTGCGGAACATCCTCCAGCAGGTCCTTGCGGTTGCGCGAAGGCAGGATGACCGTCTCGATGCCTGCCCGATGCGCTGCCAGCACCTTCTCCTTGATACCGCCTACCGGCAATACCCGCCCCGACAGCGTGATCTCGCCCGTCATCGCCAGGCGTGGCTTCACACAGCGTTTGGTCAACAGCGACGCCAGCGCGGTGAGCATGGTGATGCCCGCAGAGGGACCGTCCTTCGGGATCGCACCGGCGGGCACATGGATATGCACATCGTGCTTCTCGAAGAAGCGGGGGTCGATGCCCAGCTCTTCAGCGTGACTGCGGATGTAGCTCAGCGCCGTCTGCGCCGATTCACGCATCACGTCACCCAGCTGCCCCGTCAGCAACAGCCCTTTTCCGCCGGGCATCAGCGTCGCTTCCACGAAGACGATATCGCCACCGACAGGCGTCCACACCAGCCCGACTGCCACTCCCGGCTGAGCGGTTCGCTCCGAAATCTCCTCGAACTCGAAGCGTGGCGCTCCCAGAAACTCCTCCACCTTCGCAGTATCCACCGTCACGCACTCGGTCTGCCCCTCGGCGAACTGCCGTGCCACTTTGCGGCATACGGAAGCAATCTCGCGCTCCAGATTGCGCACGCCTGCCTCGCGCGTGTAGCCGCGGATAATGGTGCGAATGCCCTCCTCCGTCCACTTCAGGTGCTCGCCTTCGGTCAACCCGTGCTCCTGCAGCTGGCGCGGGATCAGGTGCCGTTTGGCGATCTCCACCTTCTCGTCCTCGGTGTAGCCAGGTATCTCGATGACCTCCATGCGGTCGCGCAGAGGGGGCAGGATGGTGTCCAGCACGTTGGCGGTGGTGATGAACAGCACCTTCGACAGGTCGAAAGGCACGTCCAGATAGTGGTCGCGGAACTGGCTGTTCTGTTCGGGGTCCAGAGCCTCCAGCAGAGCCGCCGACGGATCGCCGCGGAAGTCCGCCCCAACCTTGTCGATCTCGTCCAGCATGAACACCGGATTATTGGAGCCCGCGCGGCGGATGCCCTGAATAATCTGTCCCGGCAACGCGCCGATATAGGTGCGCCGGTGTCCACGAATCTCCGCCTCGTCGCGGATACCGCCCAGCGAAATGCGCACGAACTTCCTGCCCAGCGCGCGGGCGATGGAGCGTCCCAGACTGGTCTTGCCCACGCCGGGAGGTCCCACCAGACACAGGATGGGCTGGCGCATGGTGCCCTCGAGCTTGAACTTGCGCACCGCGAGATACTCCAGAATGCGCTCCTTCACCTTTTCCAGCCCGTAGTGGTCCTCCTCCAGCACCTGGCGCACCTGCGGGATGTCCAGATTATCCTCGGTAGAGATGCTCCACGGCAGGGCGACCATCGTTTCGATATAGGTGCGCGCTACGGTGTACTCGGGCGAAGCGGACGGGATGCGCGAGAGTCGATCCAGCTCGCGCAACGCCTCTTTCTCTGCCTCCGGAGGCATCTTTGCTTCCGCAATCTTCTGACGCAGTTCCTCGATCTGCGCGGCGTTCTCGTCCATCTCACCCAGCTCGCGCTGGATCGCCTTCAACTGCTCGCGCAGGTAGTACTCACGCTGGGTCTTGCTGAGCCCGGAATGCACCTCCGACTGCAGTTTACTGCCCAGCTCCAGCACCTCCACTTCGCGGGCGAGCATCTGCAACAACAGGCGCATGCGTTCCTTCAGGTCAAAGGTTTCCAGCACCTTCTGCTTGTCGGCGATGGAGAGGGGAAGATGCGCCGCGACCAGATCGGTCAACACGTGTGGCTCGGTGACGTTCAGCGCGATGCCTTCCAGTTCGTCCGGCAGGTTGGGGGAGAGCTGAACCACCTTCTGGAAGGCGGCGGCGATATTCCGACGCAAAGCCTCGATCTCCAGGCTGTCCTCTTCGCTGATGTGTGACGGCTCGGGCACCACGCGCACACGCACGCGCAGGTAGGGCTGGGTCTGCACCGCCTCCAGTATCTCAATTCGGCTGATGCCCTGTGCGATCAGGCGGATGCCGTCCGGCATCTTGCCCATCATGCGGATGACCACCGCCGTGCCCACGCGATACACATCGTCCAGGGTCGGGTTCTCGACGGTAGGGTCCTTCATGGCGACCACGCCGATGATGCGGTTTCCCCCCACCACCGAGTCGTCTATGAGCTTTATCGAGCTCTCTCGCCCGACGGCGATGGGCACGATGAGCACGGGGAAGACCACCGTGTCCCGGAGGGGCAGGAGGTTCAGCTCCTCGGGGATTTCCATCCGTAAGTCCTTCTCGCTGTCTGTGTTTGTCCGCACCTGCATCTCTTCGTCTGCCATCGTACTCCCCTCCCCTGCGCCAGTTACTGGCTCTCTCGCTCGCTTTCAATGACAGGAATACGCCTGGTGGCAGGTATCTCCTCCTGCACCAGCTTGGGCAGGCGCACCGTCAATATCCCGTTGCGATAGGTGGCGGAAATACGGTCGCGGTCTATCTGCACATCAGGCGGAAGGGCGACATGGCGTTCGAACGGACCGTAATAGATTTCCAGCTGATAACAGCGCACGCGGGCACGGCGTTCGTCCTCATCCTCGGCGCGAACGCCCGAAATCACCAGTATCCGGTTGTCTGCCGACAGCGACACATTGATACCGTCCGGCACCACGCCCGCGATTTCCGACTTCACCACCACCGCGTCGTCGGTCTCGCACACATCCACCGGCGGCTGCCAGAACCGCTCCGCCCCCAGCGGACCGAACACGCTGAGCAGAGCCTCGTCTGACAACCTCTGCATCTCCATCTCCATCTGCCTCAGAATATCTCGGTAGTTCCGGAACACCATCTATCCCCCCTTACCGCCTTTGGTATCGTTCAGATGTCGGCGCACCCGCGCCAGCGCACGTTGCACGTCCGGGTTGTTCGAATCTTTTGCCAGAAGGCGCGTCCAGTGTGCTTCTGCCTCGCGCCACCTGCCCTGCCGCTCCAGACAGAAGCCGATCATCCGCTGAATATGCAGGTCTTCTGGATCGAGTTCATCTGCCCGCTTCAGCCACTTCAGCGCAGGTTCCCACTGCCTGTTGATGAAGTAAATCTCTGCAATGCGATAGCAATAGCGCCCCTCGTTGTTCGGGTCCTCCTGGATACCTCGCTCCAGCTCTGCGATGGCGGCATCCATGCCCCTGTGCTGTTCGTACATCGCCGCGAGCCCTTCCCGCGCCTGCACAAACTGCGGATCGAGCTCCACCGCCTTCTGCATGTGCTTCATGGCTGACTCGAAGTCGCCCTCGTGGTGGGCGCGCTCGCTGAGGGCGAACTGCTCGTCGGCGCGTGCCTTTGCACTGCGAAACGCGCCCGTTTCGCGCATCCACAGCGCCGCGCCAACGACCACCACGCCCAGCACCGCCAGAATCGCCACACGCTTCGCAGCTCCGTCCATGATGGATAGCCCTCCCTCACACACAGACCGGGAGCGTGCGCTAAATCTCCATGACCACCGGAATCACCACCGGGCGGCGCTTCAGGCGCTGTTTCACCGCCCGCGTCACCGCACTGCGCACATCTGCACGCACGGAGTCCCAGTCGGTTACTTCCGAAATGTCCAGTTCATTCAGCTCCGCCAGCACCTGCTGGCGCAGATACTCGCCAAACTCTGGCTCTTCATCCTCGCTGACCGCCAGCCCGCGAAGCGTTACGTCGGGTCCCGCCAGAATCTCCCCCGTCTCGCGGTCGATGCTGACCACAACCAGCACCAGACCGTCCTGCGCCAGGTGCTTGCGGTCGCGCAACACGACATCGCTGATTCCGCTGTTGCCGCCGCTATCTACCAGCACCCTGCCCACCGGCACCTTCTCGCCGAATTTCGTGCCGTCCGGGTGCAGGTAGAGCGTATCGCCCAGGTCCATCAGGAAGATATTCTCCGCGGGAATGTTCATTTCCCGCGCCATCCGCGCATATTGTACCGCCATTCGCGGCTCGCCGTGCATGGGGATGACGTACTTCGGGCGCACCAGCGCCAGCATCATCTTCAGCTCTTCCTGGCAGGCGTGCCCCGACACGTGCACTGCCTCCATCGGCGGATAGATAACGTGTGCACCTTTGCGAATCAACCGGTTCACCGTGCGCCACACGAGGCTCTCGTTGCCCGGGATAGGCGTGGCAGACAGGATGACCGTATCGCCCGGCTCGATCTGCACCGCCTTGTACTCGTCGCGGGAGATTCGCGTCAGTGCCGATAGCGGCTCACCCTGCGCTCCCGTGGCGAGTATCACCAGCTCGCGCCCCTCATACTGCCCAATGTGGTCGGTACGGATGAGCGTATCGGGCGGGAGCCAGATGTAGCCCAGCTCCACCGCAATCTCGAGGTTCTGCTGCATACTGCGTCCCAGCACCGCCACCTTCCTGCCATAGCGCGCCGCCGTGTCCAGCACCTGTTGCATCCGGTGGATATTGGAGGCGAACATGGTGACGATGATGCGACCCGGCGCCTGACGAAAGATGCGGTCGTACGCCGCGCCCACCACCCGCTCGGAGGGAGTGACGCCCGGTTTTTCGGCATTGGTGCTGTCCGATACCAGCGCCAGCACGCCCTCCTCGCCCAGCTGCCCGAAACGCGCCGCGTCGAACCGCCACTCGTCGATGGGTGTGTGGTCGATCTTGAAGTCGCTCACGAACACCAGCCGCCCGATAGGGGTTTCGATGTTCAACGCAACCGTCTCGGGGATGCTGTGAGTGACGCGCACCGGCTCCACGATGAACGGACCGATGGGAATGCGATCGCCCGGCGCATACTCTCGCAGGTCGAGTTGCGACAACGGTAGCCGCTCGCTCAGTTTGGCGCGCACCAGCCCCATCGTCAGGCGCGTGCCCCACACCGGCACGTTGATCTCGGACAGCACATAGGGCAACGCGCCCACGTGGTCTTCGTGCCCGTGCGTCAGCACAATCCCGCGCACACGGTCGGCGTTCTGGCGCAGATAGGTAATGTCGGGGATGACGATATCCACGCCATACACATCGTCGAAGGGAAACGCCAGACCGCAGTCTATCACCAGTATCTCACCGCCGAACTGCACGACGGTGAGGTTCTTGCCGATTTCGCCCGTACCGCCCAGCGGTATCAGCGCGATGCTTTCCTCGTAAGGAAAAGTGTCGTCGCTCACTGCAGTAACCCGTAGTCTCTCAAGGCTTTGCGTACAATCTCCTTTTCGCGGTCGTTCGCCTCCACCAGCGGCAGGCGCACCCCGCCGACGTTCGCTCCCATCATATTCAGAGCCGCTTTGACCGGCACCGGATTCGTGGTGCAGAATAACGCCTTGAACAGCGGTAGCATTCGGTGGTGCAGTTTCTTCGCCTCCTGCACCTGCCCGGCGAAAAACGCCTCACACATCCGGCGGATGTCGCGCCCGACCACGTGCGACGCCACGCTCACCACGCCCACACCGCCGACAGCAAGCAGGGGAAGTGTCAGCGAGTCATCGCCGCTGTATACCAGAAAGCCTTCCGGTGCGCCCGCGCAGATTTCGGACATCTGGTTCAGGTTGCCGCTCGCCTCTTTCACCGCCACAATGTTGCTGATTTCCGCCAGGCGCAGAAGCGTCGCTGGCTCGATGTTCACGCCTGTGCGTCCGGGAATGTTGTAGATCATCACCGGCAGGTCAACCGCGTGCGCGATGGTCTTGAAGTGCTGGTACAGCCCCTCCTGTGACGGGCGGTTGTAGTAGGGCGCGACCAGCAACAGACCATCCACTCCCACGCGCTCCGCCTCCTGGCTCAGGTGCACCGACTCGGCGGTATCGTAACTGCCTGTGCCTGCCAGCACCGCCGCCCGATTGCCCACCGCCTCCTTCACCTTGCGAAACAGCGTGACCTTCTCCTCGAACGAGAGCGTGGGCGACTCGCCGGTCGTTCCGCTCACCACCAGTCCGGTAGAGCCGGTCTGCACCAGCAGTTCCGCCAGCGCCTGTGCCGCGTCGATGTTCACCTCCAGATTCTCGTTGAACGGCGTGACCATCGCGGTCACCACCGGTCCCCAGTTCACCTGCATGGTAACCTCCTTTGTTATTGCCTCTACAGCCAGCCTTTCTCGATCATGCCTTCGGCAATCTGCACCGCGTTCAGCGCCGCGCCCTTCAGCAGCTGGTCGCCGCTGACAAACAGGTCCAGCGCCATCGGGTTGGAAAAGTCTTCCCGAATCCGCCCCACCAGCACCTCTTCACGCTCGCTGGCTTCAATGGGCATGGGGAAGTGGTTGCGCTCGCGGTCATCCACCAGCTTCACGCCGGGGAACTTCTGCAACGCCTCGCGCGCTTCGTCCACGCTGGGGCGTCGCCCGGCAAACTCGATGTTGATGCTTTCGGAGTGCGCCCGCAGTACCGGCACGCGCACGCAGGTGGCGGTGATCGCCAGTTCCGGCTCGTGCAGGATCTTGCGGCTTTCGTGGATCATCTTCCACTCCTCTTCGTTGTAGCCCCACTCGTTGATCGCCGAGTTGTGACTGAACAGGTTAAAGGCAATCTGATGGGGCAGGACGCGCGGAGTGACCGGCTTGCCCTCCAGTACCGCCGCGGTCTGTTCCAACAGCTCCTGCATTGCCTGCGCACCTGCGCCGCTGGCGGACTGGTAGGTGCTGACCACGATTCGCTTCGCCGGGCTGAGCCGGTGAAGGGGTGCTACTGCCATCAGCATGATAATCGTAGAGCAGTTCGGGTTGGCGATGATGCCCTGATGCTGGCGGGCGTCCTCCAGATTGATTTCGGGCACCACCAGCGGAACCTGCGGGTCCATGCGAAACGCAGAGGAGTTATCGATGACCACCGCCCCCGCTCGCACTGCCGCCGGGGCGAACTGCCGACTGCGCGACGCCCCCGCCGAGAAGAAGGCTATCTGCACGCCGTCGAAGGAATCGTCGCTCAGCTTTTGCACCGTGAGCGTCTCACCGCAGAAAGAGAGCTTCTTGCCTTCAGACCGTTCGCTTGCCAGAAGGCGCAGAGAGGCTATCGGGAAGCGATGCTTCTCCAGCACGCGCAGAAACTCCGTGCCGACCGCGCCCGTTGCCCCTGCGATGGCGACATGATATCCTGAACTCATCCCTATCCCTCAGCATGATTTATCTTCTATAGTTTATCTGCATTTACCGGCAGGCGTCAATGAGCAGAGAGAGGGTGTTTGAAATGCCCTGCTCGTATCACAAGTAGCACAGGCGTCCCGCCCGTGTGTCCTGACCCCACTGTGTAGCATGTCACCAGAGCAAACAATCTGCGCCTTCAACACGGGCAGGATGCGTGTACCAAGCGTTTATGACCTGCAGGGCAGGTTTCGGACGTGGTGTCAGCGTTGAATGCCTTGCTGGTACCGGCATGTAGAGGGCGAATCTCGCGGTGAATCGACACTCTATATCCTCGCCGCAGTGCCACTCGGCGCGCCCCTCTCCCGAAGGCTCGGGAGAGGGGCAGGGGGGTGAGGGCTACTCATCCCCCATCGCGCCGAAGTTGCGCACCAGAATACCGAAATCGAACAGTGTCACCTCCTCATCGCCGTCAAGGTCGGCTTCGGAGTTCCAGTTGCTATCGCCCGGTATACTGCCGAACGCCGCCACCAGCTGCCCGAAATCGAACAGAGTCACCTCGTTGTCGCCATCGATATCGCCGTTGGTCAGCGACACATTCACGCCGGAGGCATCGCCGCCGGTCACGTCTACGCCATGCACCACCACTCTCAGCCTGTGGCTGGCTTTGAAGGCGATGTCGTAGACGTTCGGCTCCACATCGGGAATGACATAGTTGCCCTGCGCGTCCAGATAGACGACGAGGTCGATGGGAGGCAGTCCTGTGGGGCGCAGTTGCACGGCGATGGGCACCTGCGTGACGTCGCCACCGAAGTCCTGCAGGTGAACGTTGCCGGCGATCTGCCTGCGAACAAGCGCCCCCGTATCCAACAAGAACGCCTCGTTGCGCCCCATGCTGGTGTTCCTGCCCCTGCCCACAATGTAGCGTACGTCGGGAGTGATGGCAGTCGCAATCTCAAGCCGAGAGTTGTTGGTCAGCAGGGAGGCGTAGGTCTGGTTGAGGTCTTGCATCCCCGTCGCCGCTGTCCAACGAAAGGCACGATCCGAATTGCTGGCGTTTGCAGCATAGCCCACAACCACCGCGCCATCCGCCGAGACACTAAGAGCACCGCTACTACTGCCACCGAGCGTGCCGAGCCATGCGAGGGATTGGGCATCGGCACCTGCGCTCGTCCCACAGAGAATGAGCGCAACCGACACAACCATCCCTGATCTTCATCAGGTGCTGTATCATTTTGTTCTCCTTTCTGTAGCACAGATTCGCGAAGGTACGGACATCCTCAAGGAACTCGGCCTCAAGACACCATGACCCTTCATACCGCCAACACGAAGTTTAGCACAGGGAAACTTTTCCGTCAAGGGGTGAAGAGGTATAATCGAACTACCATGAAACGCACTCTGCCAGCCAGGCTGTACCACGACCGCGCCCTGCGGCTGTTTCTGGAGCACATCGAGCGCATGGCGAACCCGCCAGAGCAGATTGTACTCTACGGCTCGCGGGCGCGCGGCGACCACCGCCCCGATTCCGACTACGACCTGCTGGTGATGCTGTCCAAACGCAGTCCGGAGGTTGTCGACGAGCTCTACCGCGCGGTGCAGGCGGTGGAGATGGAAACCATGCGACTGCTGTCGTTGCTTATCCGCACGCGCGAGCAGTACGACATCGCCCTGAGCCGGGGTGAACGCGTGCTTCGAGGCGCTGAAGAGGAGGGCTACCTGCTGTGGAGCAAATCACAAGGCAACGTGTTCGCACATTCTGGGAAAAAGGCGCAGAACGGATAAAAGCCGCCCAACTGTTGCTGCAACAGGGGTTTTATGAGGAAGCCATCTCCTCAGCCTACTACGCCACACTATCGAAATGCTACGCCCGCTGGTAGAGGCTTATCTGGAGCAACCGGATTAAGGGTTCTAACAGATTCGGGGAAGCTGCTCTCCACTGAGCATATCCACCACGCGCGACGTGCCGATGACACTGCGCAACACCACCATGCCCGGCGAAGAGCTGGTCACCTCGCCGACCACCTGCGCCTGAGCGCTGACCTCAAATCTTCTCAGCACTTCCAGCGCCCTGTCAGCCTGCGTCTGCGGAACGAATGCGGTGAACCGTCCCTCGTTTGCCACGTAGAGCGGCTCGAAGCCCAGTATTTCGCACGCGCCGCGCACGTCCTCGCGCACGGGGATGCGTCCCTCGTCCAGCGTAATGCCCACACCTGCCGTCTGCGCAATCTCCACCATCGCGCTAGCCAGTCCGCCTCGCGTCAGGTCACGCAGACAGTGCACCTCGATGCCCGCCTCAAGAAGCGCCAGCACGGGTTCCGCCAGAGGCGCACAATCGCTCTCTATCGCGCTCTCGAACTCCAGCCCCTCGCGCACCGCCATCACCGCGATACCGTGCCGCCCGATGTCGCCGCTGAGGATAACTACATCGCCCGCCCGCACCGACTGCGGGGCGATCAGCAGGTCATGCTCGATGACGCCGACGCCGGAGGTGTTCAGATAGACGCCATCGCCCTTGCCTCGGTCCACCACCTTCGTGTCGCCAGTGACAATCTGAACGCCCGTCGCCTGCACTGCCTGCCGGATGGAGAGCACCACCTGCCACAGCGTCTCCATCGGCAGTCCCTCCTCCAGAATCATGCCGAGGCTGAGATACAGCGGGCGCGCACCACTCATTGCCAGGTCGTTCACCGTGCCGTATACCGCCAGTTTGCCGATGTCGCCGCCGGGGAAGAAGAGCGGACGCACCACATACGAATCTGTGGTGAACGCCATGCGGGCTGTGGGCAGTTCCAACCGCGCGCTATCGTGACGGTGGCGCAGTTCCCCGCTCCCGAAAGCGGCAATAAACATCTTCTCAATCAGCTGGTGCATCAACCGACCGCCGCCACCGTGCGCCATCACCACCGTTGGGTACTGCTGAATGGGTATCGGGCAAGAGCTGAGTAACTCCATCCTCCGTGCGCCTCCTCTTTTTGCTTCACGTCCAGTATACATTATCTTTAGTCACATGAAGAAGCACCGAACGACATCCGATAATGCCATCGGGGAATGGAGATGAGCACGAAAGAGCTTTTTGACCTCATCGCCATCAGCACAGGCGCAGGCATCATGGCGGTTTCTATCCACCGCGCGTGGGGACTGCGTCAGGCGGTGCAGTCTGCCGGCTACTGCAACCTATTGCGGGTGCTTCTACTGCTGATGAAGTTCTTCTTGCTGGGCTACCTGCTCAGTGTCTGGGCTATCTTCACGCACGGCACACCCTATCTTTACTCCATGGTTGCCCTGGTGTATCTGTTCGGCAGTGTCTTCGTGCTGTTGACGATGTGGCTGGCACAGCGTACCTCCGAGCAACTGCGCCGCTACAACGTCGAGCTGGAGAAGCTGGTAGAGGAGCGGACGGCAGAACTGCACCGTGCCCTGCAGGAACAGCAGTCAGCACGTCAGCGATTCGCCCAGCTGTTTGCCGAGATGCCTGCCGCCTGTTTCACCTACGACCGCAATGGCATCATTCTGGACTGGAACTCGGAATGCGCACGCCTCTACGGAATGTCCGCCGACGAAGTGATAGGCAAGAGCATGTTCGAACTGTTTGTGCGTCCTGAAGATGCGGAACCTACCCGCGAGGTCATTGAGCAAGTGTTCGCCGGGCAATCGGTGCGCAATATCGAGTGGTGTGACACCACCTCCTCTGGTGCAACGCGCTGGGTGCTGTGTAACACCTTCCCCCTATTCGATGCCAACGGTCGGGTGACCGCAGGCATCAGCGCGAACATCGACATCACCGAACGCAAACTGCAGGAGCAACTCATCGAGCAACAGCGCGACGAGCTGGAGGCGCAAAATGCCAGCCTTCAGCAGGTGACGATGCGCCTGGCGGAGGCAAACGCACAGATGGAGCGCATGGCTTCCACCGACGCTATGACCGGACTGCCTAACCACAGGGTGTTTCGGGAACGACTCTGGCGCGAGTACCTGTGGTCGCTGGAGCATGACCGACCACTCTCGCTGATGATGCTGGATATCGACCACTTCAAGCAATTCAACGACAGTTACGGGCACCAGGCGGGCGACGAGGTTTTGCGCAAAGTGGCGGGAGTGCTGGAACAAACCTGCAGTGAAGGGCAGTTTGCGGCACGCTATGGTGGTGAGGAGTTTGCGGTCATCTTGCCGCTGGCGGACAGGGCAAGCGCTGTTGCCTTTGCCGAGCGGGTGCGAGAAGCTATCGCCGGTGTGCCCTGCTGTTATCGCCAGATTACCGCCAGTATCGGCGTAGCGACACTTGCCCTGCACACACTCAATCCTGATACACTCATCGAAGAGGCGGATCAGGCGCTCTACGTCTCCAAACGCAACGGGCGCAACCGCGTGAGCCATGCCGAGGATCACCACCTGCTGATTACCGACATCCCGGCAGAACAGTGGCTGACGAGAGTGCAGGAGGCAGTTGCCGACCCGAACGGCTTCGCCTCACACCGGGTCACAAGTCAGATTGTGTTCGACCACCTGCAGATGCTGAGGCGGGCGCGCGCTCGGTTAGGCGGTGTACTCATTCCTCTCGGTGGGGGCGAAACTGGCTGTCGTTTCGAAGTCTGGGCGCAGATGGCGAAGGGAGTTGTGCCGGAGGCGGAGATGGTTATCGAACAGCACGAACGGCTGTGCAGTCTGCTTCGGCAGATGCAGTCAGAACCTTCCGCACGCTTGCTGGCAGAGATCGAACAGCAGACGAGGATGTTCACGAACGCCCTGCGCGATATACTGGCAATCTCTCAGCTCGCCGCCTGACCCGCCCGGCGGTAGCGGTAGTACGCCGCGCACGCGCCCTCGGAAGAGACCATCGTTGCGCCCAGCGGATGCTCGGGCGTACAGCGCGTTCCGAAGGCGGGGCACTCGTGAGGCTTCTTCACCCCTTGCAGGATCAGCCCGCTGATGCATTCGGAGGCTTCTTCCACACTGCCGGTCGTCAGGGCAAAACGTCGCTCAGCGTCGAAATCGCGGTAGGGTTCGCGCAAGCCCAGTCCGCTCTGCGGTATCTCGCCAATGCCACGCCACTTGCGCGGAACCACTTCGAACACCTCGCGGATGAGCTCCTGCGCGTGGCGATTGCCCTCTCGCCGGACCGAGCGTGCATACTGGTTCTCGACCTCGGCGCGCCCCTCTTCCAGCTGCTTCACGCACATATACACCCCCTGCAGGATGTCCAGCGGCTCGAAGCCCGTCACCACAATCGGCACGTGATACTTCTGCGCGATGGGTTCGTACTCGGTGTAGCCCATCACCGTGCACACATGCCCCGCAGCAAGGAAGCCCTGCACCCGATTGGTGGGCGACTGCAAGATCGCCTCCAGCGCGGGCGGCACCAGCACATGCGAGACGAGGATGGAGAAATTGGGTATGCCCTGACGCTTCGCCTGATACACCGCCATCGCGTTGGCGGGGGCAGTGGTCTCGAACCCTACAGCGAAGAACACCACCTGCCGGTCCGGGTTTTTGATTGCCAGCTGGAGCGCGTCCATTGGCGAGTAGACGATGCGGACGTCGCCGCCCGCCGCCTTCGCCGAGAGCAGGTCGCCCCTGGTACCTGGCACGCGCAACATGTCGCCAAACGAGCAGAAGATGACCTCCGGACGCGATGCCAGCTCCACCGCCTTGTCGATCAGCTCCACGGGGGTCACGCACACGGGGCATCCTGGTCCGTGCAACAGCGTCACCTGTTTGGGCAGGAGCTCATCGATACCGAACTTCATGATGGCGTGCGTCTGTCCACCGCACACCTCCATAATGGTCCACGGGCGGGTGACTATCTGATGGAGTGCCTCCGCCAGTTTTTGCGCCGCCTGCGCGTCGCGGTACTCCTCTACAAACCTCATGACGCTGGTTGCCCCTCGAGTTCGCTCAACTGCTCCATCTCTCGTAGGTATTCGAAAACCTCTTTCGCCTCCTGCTCGTCCACGATGCTGATGGCGAAGCCCACATGCACAATCACGTAATCGCCCACCTTCGCCTCCGGCACATAGGCAAGGTTCACCTCTTTCACAATCCCGCCGAAGTTCACCTTGCCCGTGCGCGTCAACGGGTCATCTCCCGAAATGCTGACTATCTGTCCCGGTATCGCCAGACACATGGTTTCTTTATCCTTCGTGCAGTGCTGGGATTAGTATACCTAAGATTCGCTATGCGGCGTCGATCTGCTCGTTCAAATGTGGTACGTGGGGCACGGTGTTAACAAGTAAAAGGTGGACATTCCAGCCTTACGATGCTGAACCTCTCGTATCGTAGATAACTATGAGACTGTTTGAACATCCGTAGCACGGGCATCTTGCCCATGTTCCTGTTGCGGTCCCCGTGCTAGTGATGAGACGATGCGGTCAGCAAAACGGGTGTGGGCATACATGGGCGGGGACGCCCGTGCTACGAGTGCGCGATCCCAAACACCCTTGATGACTATTGACTCCGTCAACTTCCGCCGATATAATAGCAGTAGATGTGACCAAAGCCATTCCTGTAGCACCGAATACGGCGGAGAGCAATGGGAGTATTGGGCGACCTCACCGGACGCACGGTGGCACAGAAGGTAGATGAGTACACCGAGGTCGTGGGCGACGTGCTACTCGGTCACGAGCGCCGTATTGAAGACTTAGCCGGAGCAATAGACAACCTGCAAAAAGATATGCAAGCCTTGCGTGGCAGACTAGTACTTGACCACAGAGTTCTGTGATGGTATCCTTTCTCCATCAAGCAACTATCTGGATGGAGGGAGGAACCAAACCGTGCCCAGAACCAAGCAATACGTCGTGCATCTGGATGAACAACAGCGTGCCTACCTGCAAGACCTGTTCAAAAAGGGCGAACACAAAGCCCGCACGCTGACCCGTGCCCGTATCCTGCTGCTTTCGGCAGAGGGAAAGCCAGACCGGTTCATTGAGGAAGCTCTTCAAGTGGCTCCCCAGACCATACGCAACATCCGCAAGCGGTTTGCGCAAGAGGGATTAGAGGCAGCGTTGTCGGAGCGTGCTCGTCCGGGTGCGCGTCGCAAACTGGATGGCAAGCAGGAGGCTTTTCTGGTGGCGTTAGCCTGTAGCGAGCCTCCTCAGGGACGGGAGCACTGGACGATGCAGTTGTTAGCGGACAGGCTGGTGGAACTGGGGGTGGTGGGGTCCATCTCGGATGAGACAGTGCGGCGGGCGCTAAAAAAACGATCTCAAGCCTTGGCAGAAGAAGCAGTGGTGTATCTGTGCGGTGACGACGGACTTTGTATGGCGGATGGAGGATGTGCTGGATTTGTATGCGGAGCCGTATGATGCGAAGCGTCCGGTGGTCTGTTTTGATGAGCGTCCGTTGCAGTTGTTGGCGGATATGCGTGCTCCCTTGCCGATGGAGCGCGGTCAACCGGTGCGGGAGGATTATGAGTATGAGCGTCGGGGCACGGTGAACCTATGGATGGCGTTTGAACCGTTGCGAGGCTGGCGGGAGGTAGTGGTGACGGAGCGTCGCACAGGTGAGGAGTTTGCGCATTGTTTGAAGAGGTTATTGGATGAGGAGTATGCGGATGCGGAGGTAGTTCGTGTGGTGTTGGACAACCTGAACATACACACTCCGGCGTGGTTTTATGCGGTGTTTGCGCCCTCGGAGGCTCGTCGTTTGGTTCGGCGGTTAGAGTTTCACTATACTCCCAGGCACGGGAGTTGGTTGAACATGGTAGAGTTAGAGTTTTCCGTTTTATCTCGTCAGTGTTTGGATAGGCGCTTGGGGGATATAGAGCGGGTGCGGGAGGAGGTAGCGGCGTGGGCAGAGCAGCGCAATAGTAAACGCGCGGGGGTGGAGTGGCGTTTCAGGACAGTAGATGCTCGCGAACGCCTGAGGCGTCTATATCCATAATATTCAATGTGGTGGAGTACTAGTGATAGGGTTTTATCTCAAGATGTTGTGCACACACTGGCATCTTTGCACCTTGTACAATTGCATAAAAGGCACTCTGGAAACAGAATCTTATGCAAATCTTATGCAATTCCAGAGGCGACCTCATACGCAATGCAGGAGGAGTTCACCATGCACACCCTTCGCTTTGCCATCTTCGGCACGGGGTTCTGGTCAAGGTTTCAGCTGGCGGGCTGGATGGAGCTGGAAGGCGTGCAGTGTGTGGCGCTATATAACCGCACGCGCTCCAAAGCCGAAGCACTCGCCCAGCAGTTCGGCGTCCCAGCCGTCTACGATGATCCCGAAGCCCTGCTGAAAAACGAACAGATAGACTTCGTGGACATCATCACCGACGTGAACACCCACGCCCGGTTCGTCCAGCTCGCCGCGAAATACGGAAAGCCAGTCATCTGCCAGAAACCGATGGCGCCTGACCTCGCTACCGCGCGCGAGATGGTGCGCACGTGTCAAGAAGCTGGCATACCGTTTTTCATCCACGAAAACTGGCGGTGGCAGACGCCCATCCGCGAGGCGAAGAAGGTGCTGGACAGTGGCGCAATCGGCAAGCCCTTCCGCGCCCGTGTCACCTTCAGCAACAGCTTCCCGGTGTTCGATAACCAGCCCTTCCTGCGCGAGCTGGAGCAGTTCATCCTGACCGACATCGGCAGTCACATTCTGGACACTGCGCGATTCCTGTTCGGGGAGGCGGAGAACCTCTACTGCCAGATTCGGCGCGTGAATCCCACCATCCGCGGCGAGGATGTCGCCACTGTGGTGATGCGCATGGGTGAAGGCGTCACCGTCGTATGCGAAATGAGCTACGCCAGCCGCACCGAGCACGAGCGGTTCCCACAAACCTTCCTGTTCGTGGAGGGCGACAAAGGCTCGCTGGAGCTGGCAACCGACTACTGGATTCGCGTCACCACCGAGCAGGGCACGCTGGCGCGACGAGTGCCACCACCGCGCTACGCCTGGGCAGACCCCGCCTACGATGTGGTGCATTCCAGCATCGTGCCCTGCAACGCCGACCTCCTGCGCGCCCTGCAGACCGGCACTCTGCCCGAAACGCACGCAGAGGACAACCTGAAAACGGTGGAACTGGTGTTCGCCAGCTACGAATCGGCACGAGAAGACAAGGTGATACATATTCCCTCCTGGAGGCGGACGGCATGAGAATATTGATTATCGGTGGCACGGGCTTGATCAGCACCGCTATCACCCGCGTCCTGCTGAAGGGCGTGAAGCGTACCGTTGGCTGGCTGGACGCCCAAAATGCCATCGCCAACAGCGACGACGACCCGCTGGAGGACAGAGTGATCGAGGCGTGGAACCGGTTGCGGGAAGGGATGATGAGAGATTTGAACCCGTAAGCGCATCAGAAGGTTCTGGCGAACAGGTAGGCAAGCAGTGTCCATGCCCACCCCATCCGAAAATATCGCGTGGCTGACGGAGACGGCGCGCAGGCTTCTGCAGGGCTGTCAGACGCGGGCGCAGGACGGAACCGTGCTCTACACCCCGGACGGCAAAGCGCACTATGCCGCGCTGTGGACGCGCGACTTCGCCTACATGGTCGAACACACCGCCGACCTGATCCCGCAGGAGCATCTGGAAGCCTGCATCCGTTATATCATGCGCGGACAGCGCGAGGATGGCGTCGTGCCCGACCGCGTGCGTCCCGATGGAGTGCCGGTCTACGTCGCCGGACCGGAGAACAGTCCGCTCGGCGAGTATAACCTGGACAACGCCATGTTTCTGGTCATCGCGGCGGATGTGGCACTGGAGCGTGCCCCCACCGCACGACGCAAAACGCTCTTCCACGAATGGGCGCCCGCGCTGGATAAAGGCATGGATACCATTCCCCTCAGCCCGCACGGTCTGGTGGTTAACAGTCCAGAGAAACCCCACTCCCCCTACGGTTTCACCGACTGCATCGGCAAGACGGGCGAACTGCTGATGGAATCGCTCCTGTACTGGGTGGCTTGTGGGAAGATGGCAAAGCGTCATCAGCAGACGGGAGACCGGAAGCGGGCGGATGCATATCGCGCTCGCGCCAGACGCATCGAACAGAACCTGCAACGACTCTGGGACGACCAGCTCGGCGCGTTCGTGGCGGCGAGCGTGGACTGCAGGCAGATGGATATCTGGGGCAATGCCTACGCCCTCGCTATCGGCTTCCCGCTGGGCAAGCGTAAGGAACGCCTCCAGCGACTGCTGGTGGAGCGTCGCGAAGACTACCTGTGGAAAGGACAGGTGCGCCATCTGCTGAAGGGGGAATACTGGCAGAGACTGCTGACCCCTGTGCCGCGCGACCGATACCAGAACGGTGCCTACTGGGCGACCGCCACCGGCTGGATTCTGCAGGCGATACACCCCATTGCCCCCGATCTCGCCCGCCACATCTTCGACGAGCTGGTCGAAGACTTCCAGCAACACGGCGTGTACGAGTGCGTAACTCCCGACTACCGCCAGCTGGACAGCTACGTGGTGAGCGCATGTAACCCGCTGGGCGCGGCGAGGAAGCTCTGGCGTAGTTCGGCAGGCAGGTGATCTCCTCTCCCGCAGGGAATTGAAAAATCAAACGTCATCTGTCAGGAAGAAGGAGTGGAACATGCTGGCACCAACACCCCCAATGGGATGGAATAGCTGGAACACCTTTGGCGCGGATATTCACGAGGAGCTCATCCGGCAGGTCGCCGATGTGTTCGTGGAAGCCGGGCTGAAAGAGGCAGGCTATACCTACGTGGTGATCGATGACCTGTGGGAGGCGGATGAGCGCGATAGCAACGGACGGCTCGTGCCCGACCCGAAGAAGTTCCCCAGCGGGATGAAGGCACTGGCGGACTACGTGCATAGCAAAGGGCTGAAGTTCGGCATCTACTCGTGCGCGGGAACCCACACCTGCGCTGGCAAACCCGCCAGCTACGGCTACGAGGAGATAGACGCCCGCACCTTCGCCGAGTGGGGCGTGGACTTTCTGAAATACGACTTCTGCTACAAACCGGCGGGTGTGGATGGTCCCTCGCTGTATCGCAGGATGGGTCAGGCTCTGCGTGCGACAGGACGCCCCATCATCTTCAGCCTGTGCGAGTGGGGTACGAACGAGCCGTGGAAATGGGGCGCCAGCGTCGGAGGGCACATGTGGCGCACTACGGGAGACATCAACGACTCGTGGGAAAGTATCGAGCAGATCGGCTTCAGCCAGAACGGTCTGGAGGCTTATGCCGGTCCCGACCACTGGAACGACCCCGACATGCTCGTGGTGGGCATGTACGGCAAGGGCAACGTGGCACGTGGTGGCTGTACCGATAGCGAATATCGCGTGCACTTCGCGTTGTGGTGTCTGCTTGCTGCGCCACTGATGATCGGTTGTGACGTGCGCAACATGAACGACTTCACCCACTCGCTCCTCACCAACAGGGGGCTGATCGCCATCAATCAGGACCCGCTCGGGCGACAGGGGTTCCGCGTGGGCGTGGAGTGGGACCACTTCGAGACGTGGATGAAGCCGCTGGCGGACGGTTCGGTCGCGGTGGGACTGTTCAACCGGCATAAAGACTGGAAACGCGTCATCACCGCACCGTGGGAGTCGTTGGGCATCCATGACCGACGTCCGTGCCGGGTGCAAAATGTCATCACCGGTGAGGACTACGGGGTATATACCCGCTTCTTCGGGGCGCCCGTAGACCCGCACGACGTGGTGGTGGTGAAAATCACGCCTGTCGAGGATTGATGCGGACACATGTCGCCGGCGGAGATCCTGCAACTGCAGAACGAGCACCTCATCGTCACGCTGTACGACGACGGCTCGGCGTTGATTATCGATAAGCACACCGACACACGCTGGCGGATGCTTCGCGTCGCCCTGCAGGAAGAGAGAGAGGTAGACGAGGGGCACGTGTGGCTGCGCAACGAGCGGTCGGTGTGCGAGCAGTATCCCGCCCGATTCCGGGTGCGCAGGGACGGCAAGTTCCTGCGCTATACCCTCATCAATCGCGAAGGGCAGGCGGTCGGTAGCGTGCTATGCAGTGTCACGCTCGATGACGAATGGCTCGAGTTCCGGCTCGTGAACATCGATGACAGCCTGACCAGCCTCGTGTTCCCACCGCCTGTCGAATCCGAAGGTCTGGTCTTTCCGGTCGGTGTAGGGCGATGGGTGCGCAAACCGCAAACGCAACGCAGTATCTGGACGCTCTACTCGCGCCTGAACATGCGCTGGTTTGGAGGTCTGCGGGGAGATTGCGGCTGGATGGCTGTGTTTACCGATGGCCACGCCGACGCGGGGGTGCTCACCACGCAACTATGTGCCGCACCCATCTGGTTGCGCTCCCTGAGCCAGTGGTCACCTCGCACCGTGCGCTATCGCTTCACCACGGGCGGCTACGTGGGCATGGCAAAGGCGTACCGTCGGTGGGCGCAGGAGAACGGGCTGTTCCGCTCGCTTCGGGAGAAGATGGAGAACACCCCTGCCCTGCGCGACCTGATCGGCGGACGTATCATGAGCTTCATGCAGGCAATGCCGGTGCATCCCTCCCTCGCCGAGGAACGCTGGGAGCCGCTACCGCCTGAGGGGGCAGAGGACCGCCTGCAGGTCAACAGCACACACGAGCAGGTGCTGAGTGTGTTACGGGAAATTCGCTCCCTCGGCGACTTTCACGGACTGGCGGTGGTGCGAGGCTGGATTCGCGGCGGCTACGACGAGTCGCACCCCGATATCTTCCCGCCCGAACCGGCGCTGGGTTCGGAAGAAGACCTTCGTCAGCTGTGCGCGGGACTGGAAGGCATCACCGTCGCCCTGCACGACAACTATCAGGACATCTACGCCCGCTGTCCCAGCTTCCCGCACGGCGTCAACCGGCGACGCGACGGCTCGCTGATGGCGGGAGGCTTCTGGGCGGGCGGACAGGCGTACATTCTCAATTCACGCTACAGCCTGATGTACGCCCAGCGCAACTGGGAACAGATTGCCACACTGGGTCCGCAGGCGATGTTCATCGATACCACTACCGCTACCCAGCTCTACGAATCGTGGGAGCCGGGCAATATGCAAACGCGCCTGCAGGACGAACGCTACAAAACCGAATTGCTAAGGTTCTTCTACGACATGGGCTTGCTGGTAGGAAGCGAGGAGAGTGCAGAGTTCGGCGTGCCCTACCTGCACTGGCTGGAGAACCGTCATCGGCATGTGCCCGGCGAATCGGTGCCGATATGGGGGCTGGTGTTCCACGATGCGGTGGTGTGCGCACGCTATCCCTATATCGCTTCGTCCAGCAATGCGCGCATTCCCCGCTGGCTACCCGACATGCTGTGGGGCTACGTGCTGATGTTTGGACTGGAGGGTGAGCGCTGGCACAACCAGCGTGAGCAGTTCCTGAACACGCGCCACGTGGACGAATGGCACGCCCGTATCGGCATGGCAGAGATGACGAACCACCGCTACCTGACGGAAGACCTGCTGGTGGAACAGACCGAGTTCTCCACCGGAGAAGCCATTATCGCCAATTTCGCCCCCGAACCGCGCCAGGTGGATGGCGTCACTATCCCGTCCGGGGGCTATATCATCCGCACATAGGAGGGGTCCGATGCGCGTTTCTATCGCCGAGGAGCCTTTTCTCGAGCAGAATCGCACCCGCAACTGGGATGAGCGTGGTGTGTGGCGAGCGAAGTGGGTTACCTGCCCCGATGCCCCCCATCCGCCTTACGCACTCGCCTTTCGCAATCGGTTCCGTGTGCAGGATCAGCAGACCGTACGTATCCACGTTACCGCAGATGAGCGATACGAGCTCTATCTAGATGGCACACGCATCGGCAGGGGTCCCGAACGCGGCGATCGTCATCACTGGTTTTTTGAAACCTACGACCTGTCGCTGACTCCCGGCGAGCATACGCTGGTGGCACGGGTGTGGGTACTTGGCGACTATTCCCCCGTCGCCCAGATGAGCTTGCCTCCACAGGGGCTGGTAGTGTGCGCCGAGGACCCCACATGGAGTGATACACTGGATACAGGTGTCGCCCAGTGGGAGGTCAAACCGCTCAGAGGGTTTGCTTTTGATGCGGCATTTGGCGGATGGTTCACCGGCGCCACCCTGCATGTGGACGGCAGACAGGTGGAGTGGGGGTTCGAGCATGGCACCGGCGATGGCTGGCAAGCGGCAAAGCCTGTCATCCCGGCGATCTCCCGGCATCGAGGTGACCGCCTGCCGGAACACGTGCTTCAGCCCGCTACCTTACCTCCTATGCTCGACCGCCCCTGGCGCGACGCGAAGGTGCGATTCGTCAGCGTGCTGGATGCGGAAAACACCGCCAGTATCCCCATCCGAATGGCAGAGCATCTTGCTGAAGAGGCTCCCGGCTGGCAACAGTTGCTGGACGGAGCTGGCTCGCTAACCATACCGGCGCACACCGCCCGTCGCGTCATCATCGACCTGCAGGACTACGTGTGCGCTTACCCCGAGGTGGTTTTGAGCGGCGGCAGAGACGCGCTGGTGCGCATACACTGGCAGGAGGCGCTGTACGAAGACCCCCGTCGCAGTGTGAAGGGCAACCGCAACGAGATCGATGGCAAGTTTTTCTGCATGACCTGGCACCTGCGCGACGGCTACGGTGATACCTTCATCACCGACGGTGGCGCCAATCGGCGATACGACAGCCACTGGTGGCGAGCGGGACGGTACGTGGAGGTCGTGGTGCGCACGGCGGAGGAAGCGTTGACCCTCGAAAGCCTCACCTTCCGCGAAACGCGCTACCCGATGGAACCCGAAAGCACCTTCACTGCCGATGACCCGCGCATCGCGCCGATAACGACTATCGCGGTACGTGCCCTGCAGATGTGCTCGCACGAGACCTATATGGACTGTCCGTTTTTCGAGCAGCTGATGTATGTGGGCGATACCCGCTTGCAGGTGCTGACCACCTACACCCTCACACGAGACGACCGCCTGCCTCGTAAGGCGCTGCTGATGTTCGATTCGTCACGCATCAATCGTGGCATCACACAATCGCGGTATCCCTCGCGCCTCGAGCAGATCATCCCGCCCTTCTCGCTGTACTGGGTGGCGATGGTGTATGATTACGCGCTGTGGCGCGATGATTTGCAGTTTGTGCGCCAGCGGATGCCCGGCGTGCGCAGTGTGATGGAGGCGCATCTGGCGCAACTGACCGATGACATGCTCTTCCGCTGGATCGACGGCTGGAACTATGCCGACTGGGTCCCCGGCTGGCGCGGAGGCATTCCTCCAGCCACCGAAGGCATCTCGGCACTGCACCACTGGCAGGTAGTATACACCCTCCACCTGTGGGCGCAGATGGAGCAAATGCTCGGCGAGACGGAGCTGGCGCAACGGGCACTACGATACCGGAACCTGATGGCTGAGGCGGGCGTGCGGGCGTTCTGGAACGAACAGCGCGGACTGTTTGCCGACGACCTGACGCACGAGCACTTCTCGGAGCATACGCAGTGCTTCGCTATCCTCAGCGGGTGCGTGGATGAAGCGAGAGTACAGCGCATCGCACAAACCCTGCTCCAGCCCAACGACCTCGCCAAAGCGACGGTGTACTTTTCGCACTACCTGTTCGAGGTGTTTCGCCTGCTCAAACAGCCCGATGCGATCCTGCAACGGCTCGACCTGTGGTACGGCTTCGTGCGGAACGGACTGAAGACCACCATCGAATCGCCGGAACCTGCCCGCTCCGATTGCCATGCGTGGGGCGCGCATCCGATATACCATTTCTACGCCAGCATCGCAGGCATTCGCCCTGCCGAGCCGGCTTTCCGACGGGTGCGCATCGAGCCGCAAATGGGGAGACTGCGAGAGGTGCAGGCAAAAATGGTGCATCCGCAGGGCGAGGTTGCCGTTCACCTGCGTAGAGAGGCTGGACGCTTGCACGCGGAAGTGTCCCTGCCCACCGGCGTGCAGGGCTTGCTGGTCGCTTCCGGACAAGAGGTGCCCCTGCACGAAGGGCATCAGGCAGTCAATCTGGAAGTGTCTGGGTGGTGATAAGCTCCATGTCGTTGCAGTAGAGAAGAACGGCATCGGGCTCTTGGGCATGAACCAACATCGCTTTCGCGTAGCCGGGTAGCGACCATCACTGCGCGCACAGAGCTGTGACGCAGTCCCATTGCTGAACTTCAAGAGATCAGCAGAATTCGACGTGGTTAACCATGTCCTCCGGTGTTAGCAGCTCCCACACAAGGGCGAGAAACCGAATAATTTCGCCCGTAGAGCGGATAGGAGACACCCACACAATGCCTTGATGATGCATTCCTTGCGCGTGTAGCCAGATAATCACTATCGCGCGTTACGAGCACGCTTCCGGTCATAGCTGCGAACTGAAGCTGCTCGCTGTCTGAAGCAGATAGCAGAGCGCACTCCGCGGTGGTACTCACCTCAATGCCGCGTCGACGCAACCCATCCGCTACTGCTTGGGGCATGTTCTCATCTAGGTGGAAGCGAATCCTCCCGGGCACGGTGCACCTTCGCAGATAGTTTCGAGTTGATTTGTTGACGCAGGCTGTTTACCAGCGCCTCTTCCTCAGCAATCGCCTGACGGATCTCGTCAACGTGGTCCCAATAATAGGCAAGTGCAGCATAAACCTGCGCCAGCGTTAGCTGCGGGAACTGCGCCACAATGTCATCAGGACTCCATCCGCAGCGCTCATGCCAGATGACCACGTCCATGACTCGAATGCGATGACCAGCAATACGCGCCTGACCGCCGCAAATCTCTGGCGACTTCTCGATATACGGTGCCATCACGATAGCCATTGCGCTCCCTCCAGCGTGATTATAGCCTACTACTTGCTATGCTCGCAACAGGGGAACTTCTCCGTTTCTGGAAGGTGTGACCCGACGTGTGCCGAAATGGAATGGGCGCAGGGAAAATGAGAAACGGAGAAGAGCATGGTGACCATCATTCAGACAAGCGAAGGCTGGCGTCTGTTGCGCCATGGTGAACCGTTCTTCATCAAAGGCGCCGTCGGCAATCGGTTCCTCGATCGGCTCGTAAGCGCGGGAGGCAACTCCATCCGGGCAGGTGTCAGAGACCTCGACACCGCGCACACGCTGGGGCTGACCGTTCTGGTGAACCTGCCCTTCGGCAAACCACGCTGGGGTTTCGACTACACCGACCGAACCGCCGTCGCCCGGCAACTGGACGAACTGCGCGAGATGGTACAGGCGGTTAAAGACCATCCAGCCCTGCTGATGTGGGCAATCGGCAATGAACTGGAGATTTGGACTACCCCCGAACAGCGCGAACCCCTGTGGCGGGCAGTGAACGAGACAGCGCAGATGATACACGAGGTAGATGGCAACCATCCTGTGCTGACCCCGGTAGGCTGTGATTACCGGCATCTGCTGTGGGAAATCGATGAACAGTGCCCTGCACTTGATGCCATCGGCATCAACGCCTACCAGGACATGCTCACTCTCCCCGAAGACCTGAGGCAACTGCGCTGGACGCGCCCGTATGTGGTCACCGAGTTCGGTCCAAGGGGGCACTGGCAGGTGATCAAGACGCCGTGGGGCATGCCCATTGAAGATTCCAGCACCCACAAGGCGGAGTTCTACCGACGTGCTTACGAACACGCCGTGCAAAACCGTCCACAGTGCCTCGGCGCGTACGTGTTCCACTGGAGCTTCCACCACGAGAAGACGCACACCTGGTACGGCATGTTTCTGGAGGACGGCAGCCCTACCGAGCCGGTAGAGCTGATGCAGTTTCTGTGGACGGGCAGGTACCCAGGCAACCGTTGCCCGCGTATCGAGGAGATGTGGCTTCAGCAGGAAAACAGCACGGTGCATCGGGTATATGCTGTTCTGCCTGCCGGGGAGCGAGTAGAGGCGCACGTGAAAGCCTCCGACCCCGATGGCGACGCGTTGAGTGTCAGATGGGAGTTGCGCCCTGATGTGGCGGATAACCCCAACGTCGGAGGAGACCGCGAAGAGCCCGTTCAGCCGATCGCCGGGGCGGTGCTGGAGAGCGTGGAGAACCGGGCGATGGTGCAAATGCCGTCTCAGCCCGGCAAATACCGCCTGTTCGTGTATGTCTGCGACCCCCAACGCAATGCCGCTACCGCCAACATGCCTTTGCTGATACGAGATTCGTAAGATTCCTTTGAATTGTGTGCAAAAACCGTTGATTTTCACGCAAAAGTCTGTTACAATAGATACCAATCAAGAGGAACGCTCCGGCGTTCTGATTTCTGTTTTTCGGTTCCGGTTCGCTACAGACAAAGGGGCAGGACTGCAGGACGGAACATGGGAACAGTCATGCAGCGCGTTCCCAGGTGCTGGTCATGCTGCAACGTGATGGCTATCGAGGGGGGACACCAGCAATGTGGCAGCGACCGGAGAACGATCAGTTTGCAGAGGAGCTCTTCCTGGCGGGAGAGCGAGTAGCTCCAGGCGTGTATCGGCAGGTGGGTAGCGACAGGGTGATTAGGTTAGACAAAGAGGACGTTCTGCCTGCGAGCTGCGATGGACACGTCGCTTGCTATGTGCGTATCCAGAACTTGTGGTCGCAGATTCAGGCGATGCAGATGTAGAAAGGTAACACCCTGAACGGGAGCCGACGGCAGCCACCGTCGGCTCTTTTGCTATGTGGTCGCTATCGTCCACACTCCCAGCTGACGATAGCGCTCGTAGCGGCTCTCGCGCAGCTTGCTCACCGACACCTTCTGCAGAGGCGGCAGGTGCCTCTGCAACGCCTCCTTCACCATTTGCGCTGCCGTCAGCGGGTCGCGATGCGCCCCACCCAGCGGCTCTTCGATCACCTCATCCACCACACCGAAGCGCAGGGCATCGTGCGCGGTCAGCTTCAGCGCCTCGGCGGCTTCGGGGGCGCGTTTCGGGTCACGCCAGAGAATGGCGGCGCAACCCTCCGGCGGGATAACGGAGTAAATAGCGTATTCCTGCATCAGCACACGGTCGGCGACGGCAATGCCCAGCGCGCCGCCACTGCCGCCCTCGCCGATCACCACCGACACGATGGGCACTTTCAGCAAAATCATCTCGCGCAGGTTGCGGGCGATCGCCTCGCTGATTCCCCGACTTTCCGACTCCACCCCCGGGTCTGCCGCCGGGGTATCCACGAAGGTGATGACCGGTCTGCCGAACTTCTCTGCCAGATGCATCAGCCGGAGCGCCTTGCGGTAGCCCTCTGGCTTCGCCATACCGAAGTTGCGTCGCTGTCGCTCTTTCAGGTCGCGTCCCTTCTGCTGACCGATCACCATCACCGGCTTATCGTTCAGCCATGCCATTCCGCCGATGATCGCGCCATCGTCGCCGAACTGCCGGTCGCCGTGCAGTTCCACGAAATCATCGAAGATGGCGCGGATATAGTCCAGCGTGTAGGGACGCTGGGGGTGTCGCGCCAGCAGAGTGCGGTCCCAGGGCGTCAGGTTGCGGAAAATCTCGCGCAACAGTCTTTCGCGATCCCGCTCCAGCGCGGCAATCTCCTCGCTTTTATCGATGCCCTGCTCTGCCGTAATGCGCTTCAACGCCTCGATATTGGCGTCCAGCTCGGCAATTGGCTTTTCGAAGTCCAGAACCGTTCGCACTTCGTCTAACCCCCCGTGAAAAAACGGAGTACCCTGTGGATGGTGTGCTTCAGATCCTTGCGCGGCACAATGATGTCCACCATGCCGTGCTCCAGCTGGAACTCGGCGGTCTGGAAATTGGGTGGCGGTTTCACCACCTGCGCCTGCGCTGCCACGCGCTGTCCGGCAAACCCGATGAGCGCGCCCGGCTCCGCAATCACCACATCGCCCACCGACGCATAGCTCGCTAACACTCCCGCCATAGTGGGATCGGTCAGCACGCTGATGTAGGGAATACCCGCTTCGTGCAGTCTGGCGGCGGCGGCACAGGTTTTCGCCATCTGCATCAGCGAGAGCAAGCCCTCCTGCATCCGCGCTCCACCCGACGTCGAGCAGATGACGACGGGCACGTTCGTCTCCAGCGCGTGCTCCATCGCCCGCGCCACCTTCTCGCCCACTGCACTACCCATACTGCCCCCCATGAAGGCGAAGTCCGCCACTGCTAGCACGATGGGGATGCCGGACAACGTGCAGGTTCCGCTGACCATCGCTTCCGGCAGTCCCGAGTTGGCTCGCCCCTTGCTCAGTTTGTCCGCGTATTCGGGAAAGCCCAGCGGGTCGGCGGAGACCACCTCGCTATCGCGCTCCACGAAGGTATCCGGGTCCGCCAGCAAAGCGATACGCTCGCGTGCGGGCAGGCGGTGGTGGTGTCCACAGCGCGGACAGACCTTCAGATTCCTTTCGAAATCGCGAGCGAAAAGAATCTGCTGGCAGCCATTACATTTGACCCATGCGTCGTTCATTTCATCCAGCGCCAAGTCTTCAGCGCGGCTTCGGCGTGCGAACCATCCCCTTTGCATCCGTGTTACTCCTCCAGTTCGGCAGGATTATACCCGCCTCAGGCAGAAATCTGCGCCGACAGAATATCTGCGCCGGGGGTGACGCGCCCGTGACTTTGCACGACCTCCGTAAAGAGATTGACCAGATAGACGAACAAATCCTGCACCTGCTGAACCGGCGGGCAGAGCTGGCACAGCAGATCGGTAAGATGAAGATGCGCTCGCGCACACAGTTCTTCACACCGGAGCGCGAACAGCAGATTTACCGCCGCCTCACGCAGATCAACCCGGGGCCGCTGACCAATGCCCAGCTGCGTGCGATATTTCGCGAAATCATCTCGGCGGCACGCGCGCTGGAAAAACCGCTCGTCATCGCCTATTGGGGACCGCCCGGCACCTTCAGCCATCAAGCAGGCGTGACCAAGTTCGGCTCCAGCAGTGAGTTTGTGCCGGTAGACTCGATTCAAGACGTTTTCCATGAGGTAGAGCGTTCCAGCGCAGACTATGGCGTGGTGCCGGTGGAGAACTCTACCGCCGGGGTCATTCCCGAGACGCTCGACCAGTTCATGCACACCAACCTGAAAATCTGCTCGGAGCTGTACGTGCCTATCACCTACTATCTGGTGTCGCAGACCTCGCTGGATCACATCCGGCGGGTATATACGGGCGCACAGCCGCGCGAGCAGTGCAAGCAGTGGCTGCGTCAGCACCTGCCCGGCGTGGAGATCGTGGAGGTCTCTACCACTGCCCGCGCTGCGGAGATGGCGAAGCAGGACGCCGAGTCCGCCGCGGTGACCAATGCCCTTGCCGCGCAGATGTACGAAGTGCCCATCGTGTGCGAGCATATCGAAGACAACCCGCACAACCGCACGCGCTTCCTGGTGATCGGCTACAACGAGCCGGAGCCTACCGGCAAAGACAAGACTTCCATCATGTTCTCGGTGCATAACCGCCCTGGCGCACTGTTCCGCGCGATGGCTGCCTTCGAGATGTACAACGTGAATATGACCATGATCGAGAGCCGACCGACCAAGCTGGTTCCCGGCGAATACATCTTCTACGTGGACGTGCAGGGGCACATCAAAGACGCCGCTGTCGCCAAGGCGCTGGCTGTCCTGCGCGAACGGAGCCTGTTTGTGACCGTGCTCGGCTCGTATCCGGAGGCGGATTAGCGCACGATGTACGGTTTTTTCGAGCGCAAAGGCGCAAAATAGAGGAGTTTGGCACGATTCTTGCAGTATTATTAGGTGACAGATCTGGGGTGCCCGTGTTCGCCGCCCGCGCCGAACAGGTTGGGGAAGCGTAGCACCGGGCGAGGTACGAGACAGGAGGAAGTTGCAATGCAAACCGGTACGGTGAAATGGTTTAATGACGCCAAGGGCTACGGCTTCATTAAGCCAGACGATGACGACAAGGACGTGTTCGTGCACTACACGGCGATCCAGATGCGCGGGCACAAGACCCTCACCGAGGGACAGCGCGTGCAGTTCGAGATCGTGCAGGGCGCGAAAGGTCCGCAAGCCGCGAACGTGACCACCCTGTAAAGCGGCATTTATCTTCGTCCACAACGAGCGCCGGTCCACCCCACCGGCGCTTCATCGCTTGTAAGAGGTTACCCCAGTATCTCCCGAATACTCTTCTCCAGCTCCTCGGCGCGCTGGGAGCCGATCAGCAGGGTGCGTCCATCCGCAAACTGCAACTCCACCCCCTGGTTGCCTGAGATGGTGTAAGCCTTACCATGCGCGCCGTAGCGAATGCCCCATCCGCCATACTCCAGCAGGGCATTATAGGTGCGTGCCTGTACACCTTTGATCCGGTCTGCGGGAATCTGCACCCAGCGCCAGTGGAAGGGTACGAACCGCACGTAGACGCCATCATGCCGAACCTGCGTGACGAGGCGCATAGAAGCAAACACCACCGGCAACAACACTCCCACACCCAGCCATACCAGCCAGATAATGATGTCCTCGCCCGGCTCGGTAGCGACCGCACGCCGCGCCAGCAGGTAGCGCCACCAGATATACCACGCAGGCGCCACCCCGACCAGCACAATCAGCCACACCCACCACTGACCGAAACGCTGTTCTTCGTGAAAAAGGGCAAAGTGCTCGTTCATCCGTCCACCTCCAGCGCAACAATGCAGGAGAACTCTGCGCACCAGTCCAACAGAATCATATCACCGTTCGCATCGGAGATGCCACCGATGAACCGACGAGAGTTCTTACAGGGGACAATGATGATGTTTGGAGCTTCAGCATTCGCCTCGGCGTCGTCAGGACAACCTGCGCCCAAACCGCCCGCCTTCAAACTGGGGCTGGTCACCTACAACCTTGCTGCGAGGTGGGACATCCCCACCATCATCGCGCGATGCAAAGCCACCGGCTTCGCCGCGGTGGAACTGCGCACCACGCACGCACACGGCGTGGAACCCGATATCGACGCCTCCCGACGCAAAGAGGTGCGCCAGCAGTTCGAGGACTCTGGCATCGTGTTGTGGGGATTGGGCACGGTGTGCGAGTTCCATTCGCCCGACCCCGCCGTGGTGCGCCAGAACATCGAGACCTGCAAGCGATTCTGCGAGCTGGCACGCGACGTGGGCGCGAAGGGTGTGAAAGTGCGCCCAAATGCTCTGCCCGAAGGTGTGCCTGTGGAGAAAACTCTGGAGCAAATCGGCAAGTCGCTCATCGAGTGTGGCAGGGCAGGCGCCGACAACGGCGTGGAAATCTGGCTGGAGGTGCACGGGCACGGCACACAGGAACCGCCCAACATCGCACGCATCATGCAACACTGCGGACACCCTAACGTGGGCATCACCTGGAACTCGAACCCGACCGACGTGCAGGACGGCAGTGTGCGCGCCAGCTTTGACCTGTTGAAAGACTACATCCGCTCGTGCCATATCACCGAGCTGACCAGCAACTACCCCTGGCGCGAGCTGTTCACCCTGTTGAAGGGGATCGGCTACGACCGCTACACACTTGCCGAAATCCCGGGCATGGAGACCACCAGCACCGCCGACATCGAGCGGTTCATGCGCTACTATCGCGCACTGTGGCAGGAGCTGTGCCGGTGAAACCGCCCCTGTGGCGATCCTCGTTGCACGGCGGACACAGCCGGGAGTTCTGCGACCACGCCCGGTCGTCTCTGCAGGAGATGCTTGAAAGCGCGGTTCAGGCAGGCATCCACACCTTCGCCGTGACCGAGCACGCCCCGCGCATCGACCGGCGCTTCCTCTATCCGAACGAGGTCGCGATGGGCTGGACGGTCGATACGCTTATCGACAACTTCTACCGTTACGCGCACACCATGCCCGCCGTGATCGACGCCTTCGCCGACCGTCTGGCGGTGCTGAAGGGCTTCGAGATCGAGGTGGTGCCTTCCGCCGGTTACGTGGCGATGATGCGAGACTATCGTGCCCGCTATGGCTTTGAGCTCATGGTCGGTTCGGTGCATTACGTGCAGGAAATCTCCATCGACGGCAGTGTGGAGGAGTTCGAGCAGGCGATGGACGCCTGCGGTGGGCTGGAGCCGCTTGCCGTGCGCTATTATCAGACCGTTGCCGAAATGGTGCAGGCGCTCCAGCCGGAGGTAGTGGGACATCTCGACCTCATCCGCCTGAACGGACACCGGTTCGGCTCGGTGGAGACGCCAGCCATCCGCCGCGCGGTAGAGCAGACACTGGAAGCCATTCGCGCTGTCGATGCCATCGTGGAGTTGAACACCGCAGGTTGGCGCAAGGGGCTGGATGAGCCGTACCCTGCCTCGTGGCTGGTGCAGATGGCTCAGCGCATGGGTGTTCCGTTCTGCCTCGGCGATGACAGCCACAGCGTGGAGCAGGTCGCCTTCAGCTTCGAGCGGGCACGGGAGTATCTGCTGGCGAACGGCGTGCGCACGGTGACCGTGCTGACCCGCGAGAACGGCGAAGTGGTTCGGCGCATTGCCCCGCTGGAGTAACGCCCCCGCCTGTTACCATCCGTATCGCTCTGGACCCCAATCCTTCTCCACGAGCTCCTGCTTCAGCAGGATGAGCTTTCTGCTGGGCACGTCCTCATACACCACCACGCCGGGACCGATGCACGTATACGTGCCGATCTTCACGCCCGGCTGGGTAATCACGTTCACTCCGGTTCGGCTGAAGTCTCCGAAGTAGGTGGCGTCCGCGCCGTGCACGGGGAACTCACGCCGCCCTTTGATGCGATGGATGGTTTCGGCGTCGTCGAAGCGCAGGGTGCCGCACACTGTCGCCGCGCCGATGTCCACCGATTGCCCCACCACGCCCGAAATCTCGCAGTAATGATACAGATATGCGCCGTCGAACATCACGCCGTCCAGCTCCGCACCGTGTCCCACGATGCACCGGTTGCCCACCACGCTGTACGAGCCGACGAGGCAGTAATCGCTGACACGGGTCTGGTCGCCAATCGCTACCGCCGAGCCGATGATGGCGCCGTTCACCACGCGCGTGCGCTTGCCGATGAATACATTGCCCTCGATGACCACGCGGTTGCCGATTTCGCTCCCCTCGCCGATGACCACGTGTCCGCGTATCTCCGCGCCGTCATGGATACGGGCGGTGGGGTGGATGTTGTTCTCCTGCAGGTTTCGGCTCATCTCGTCCAGCACTCGCCGGTTTGCCTCCAGAATGTGCCAGGGCTTGTCCATGTCCACCAGATAGCCCTCTACCTCCACTGCAGGTACCTGCTCGCCCTCGTCGATGAGCGTCTGGATGCTCTGCGCCAGCTCTGCCTCGCTGGGAGGCATTCCGCCGACGGGCACGTGCGTCATGATGCCGGGGTTATCCTGAATGGCGGAAATCGCGCGGGGGGTGAAGGCATACGCCCCGCAGAGGCGATGCTGGCAATCTCGGCTGTGCCCCTCTACGTATTCGATGCATCCGTCCGTTACCTGCGCGCCCAGCCAGTCGATGTTGCGCTCTGGGGGCGTAATGGGCTGTACCAGCGCGACTGCAGGCGCGTCACTCCCGCGTGCGAACTCCAGAAAGCGGCGGATGGTTGCCTGCGTGGTCACGATGTCGCCGGCGAATACCGCGAAGGGCTGACGGGCGTCCAGCAGGGACAGCGCCGCCTGCACGCAAGCCGCCGTGCCCGGAGTGCCCTGAACGCCCACATAAGCCACCTCCACGCCCTCCAGCCCGTGCAACGCCGAGCGCACCGAGCCGCCATGCGCCCCAATCACCACCACCGCCCGCCGGATGCCTGCTTCGCGCAGTTGTCGTGCCAGCCGACGGATAGCCGGTTCGTTCACTACGGGCGTGGCGCATTTGTTGCGCACTTCGTTGTAGGGCCAGAAACGGGTTCCCGCCCCCGCCGCCAGAAGGATTGCCTGTTTCACGCCTGACCTCCTTTCATGGTGTTGGGCAGATACATCATGGTGGGCAGACACAAGGTCTGCCCCTACCTGCGCATTCTTGTGTTGGGCAGACACAAGGTCTGCCCCTACCTGCGCATTCTTGTGTTGGGCAGACACGAGGTCTGCCCCTACAGTTGATTATCCTCGCCATTCAGCAATCGATGTATCTCTTCGTGCAGGCTCTGGACGAGGCTGGCATCCTGAATGTGTGTCAACAGGTGGCTGGCTTCTTGCTCGCGCCGGAGGTACCTCAGCGCCATGAGCTGATGCGCCCTGTCCTCGTCGTTTCGGGCTATCTGGCACACGCACTGCTCCCAGTAGGCATTAGCCCGCTCTTGTTCGCCTGCCTGCTGTGCGGACAGCCCTGCCCAGAAGAGGGGTATGGCGTCTGCCGGATGCGCTGGCTTGCCCACACCCAGGTGATGCGGATACTCCAACGCCTTCTCGAAATGCGATAGAGCCTCTTGCCACCTGTCCTCCCGCGCAAGCTGTTTGCCCTTGCCCAGATACGCGCCCACCCACGTGGGGCGAGTGGACGTTTCGCCTTCCGCCACATGGAACACGCGCGAGTGAAGCACCTCGCTGGCTTCGTCGTACTGCTCGGCGCGCACGAGCAGGCTCGCATATCTCTGCGCGACGCGGTTTTCCCGACGCACCTCCGGCGGCGCCTTCCGCAGGCGGGCAACGCCATACTTCGGCGCATCCCGACGCGACGTGGCGAAGGTCTCGCGCTCCAGCCAGAGGTACGGGTCGCCGGGCGAGAGAGCGATTGCCCTGTCGTAGTAGCGCCGCGCGAGGCTATGTAGCCCCATCAGGTTGCCCAATACCATGCCGATGTTGCGGTACAGCGTGGCTGACGCGGACATCCCGACAGGCACCGGCGCTCGGAGGCACTGTTCCGCTATCTGTCGCACAGCACGGCGGTTTTGGGCTGGTACCAGCGCGGACCCTACTGCCCCTGCGTCTAGCGCTTTCAGCCACTCCAGAAGTGCCTCGTGCTGTCGCTCGCGTGCGCTCAGCCAGTTGCCCAGCGCGTATCGGGCAAGCGCGTCGTTCGGGCGCAGTTTCAGCACCTCCCGCAGGGCAAGGTAGTCTTCAATACGCCATGGGAACAGGTATTCCGCATCCGCCCGCTGGGCGAGCAGGGCATGTTCTACCGCCTGCGCCAGTAAACCCTTGCGCACATACGCCAGCGCCAGCAGATAGTGCCTCAGCGCGGTGTCGGGAAGCCCCAATCGTGTGGGCGCCTCCAGCAGGCGGATGGCATCGTTCAGACATCCGGCGTTCAGATAGTCGCAGGCGACCTCTTCAAAGGCATACGGTTGCGATGCCAGCGGGCGCAACAGGTTCACGGGGTCGGCGTCGGGGCTGTCGGGCGTGCTGAAGAACGCCTCCGTGCGCAGGAGCGGCTCCATCGGCGCCAGCAGATGCACCTGCAGGCGTACCTGCGCCGCCTCCTCCAGCTCACCGCGCAACCTCAGCACGATGGCACGCATCATCCACGCTTTCACGTCCGCCGCGTTATACAGCAGAGATTCGGCGAGAAGGTCATCTGCCTGCTCCAGCTCGCCACGACGCATCGCGCACAGCCCCAGCAGGTAGAAAGCCAGCCCGCGAAACTCCGCACTGCGCCTCAGCGGGTACAGCCAGTCTTCCGCCTCGGTGTCCCTTCCCAGCGTCATCAGGCACAGCGCACGCAGAGCCATTGCCTCCCAGTTTTGCGGGTCGCGCCTCAGCACCCTGTCGGTCAGTTCCAGGCACTCGTCAAACAGCCCGCGCTCCATCTGCACTCTAGCAAGGGCGTTGCAGGCATCCGGCAGGTTGGCTCTGGTGGCGGCTTCGTAATGGCGCAGGGCAGGTTGCAGGTTGCCCGCGCGCTCCTGCGCATCCCCTGCCAGCAGGTGTCCGGTCGCATCGTCGCCCCGGGTCTGCGGCGCGATGACAATCTCCTCTCGCCGGCGTTCGGCGTTAGCCACCGTTTCCAGCACCGGCTCCCTGCCGCTCGTGGCGATCATCACCTTGAGAGGTAGTTCGGGCTGTTGAGGCAGGATGAACTGCAGGCGGACAGGGCGTTCCGGGTAGAGGTCGACGCGCTGTTCGTGCACCACGTCGTCCCCGTACTGCAGGATGAGGCGGTGGTCGGGGCGGGCGGAGGTGGTGTGGACTCGCACCGTCATCTGTTGACCATCCATCTGCACGCCCAATGCGCCCTCGCGGTTGGCGCAGTGGATTTCGCCTGCCAGTCCGCGCACGGGGTACCACGCCTCCTGCCAGCACTCCATGCTGTGCGGGGGTATCCAGTGCCAGATGCTCTGGTCTTCGAACCGCCCCGTCTGAATCTCCACATAGGGGATGCCATCGTCGTGCAGGCGTTCCGCCCACACCATGCCGTCGTCCGAAGTACCCCAGGTGAACAGCTTCCTGCCGCAGGCGTCGCGCCAGCTGGCGGTATGCAGTAGCCCCGCATCCGCCTTCAGGTCATATCCTCCGAAGAAATCGCCGCGGAAGTCGTGCGCGAACACGCTGGAGGGGCAGTCGTAACTGCGGTAGAGGCTCAGGTCGATGCCCTCTTCGGTGATGGGGAAAGAGAGCGTGGCACGTGCTTCGCTCAGGTCACCTTCCCAGTTGCGCACTGCGTGCGCGGGCAGAATCCATTTCCAGTCGTCATGCGCCGTCACCGCGCAGTTCGTCCAGAAATAGAAGCGCTTTTTGGTTTCCGTGCGGTTGAACAGGCGGATGTCGGTTTCCATCAGCGCGCGGTCGGGGTAGAGACTGACGCCCACCATCCACATCATCCGGCTGCGCCGGCAGATCTCGCCCAGCCATATCGTGCCCTTATCGCCCGCTTCGCGCGGTGGAGCGAGTTGATACCACACCGGCTGATGCGTGGTGTAACGATGCCCGATAGGGAAATTGAACTCGATACCTCCGGCAATCCACGCGCCCGTGAGCCCAATCAACGCGGGCTTGATAGACGGTGGTTGATGAAGGCACTCACGCCCTGCGATCTTGTCGTACAGCGACCACACCCGTCCGCCCAGCTCTGGCAGAATCATCACGCGCAGGTAGGTGTTCTCCAGAAACAACGCGTGATACCGGCGCGGCTCCGCCTCGTCGCCCAGCTGGTCAAGCAGGGGGTAGGGATACACCTCCCAGTAGCCCCGGCGGTGCAGAGGCGGATGCGGGTTCGCTTTGTCCACCGGATAAGTCGGGATGGTGACAGTCTCTTCCCACAGGTGTACGGACATCGCTATCTCCTCATGAACCAAACGGGAACAGGCTACAGATTGTAAGCACAGTATACCCGCTACCTCCTGTGCACCGAGTCGGTGTATCTACCCTCCAGGTAGAACTCGAGGTCGCGGTAGGTATCCACATCGGGATAGCCGTCAGTGGTGGGCGACAGTCGGTACCTCGCCACCCCCGTCGGGAACAGCGATTCGCGTTGCAGTCTTGCCCGCTGTCGGACATCTGCAGGCGGAGTTTCACCCGGTATCATGGTGGGCGGAAGCGTGCCGTCGCCCTCGCGCCGGATGCCCCATCCGCCGTGATAGTGGTCATGCTCGTCCGTGAGGCTGGGCGGGGCGTCCACCCACGCGCTGTTGGCGTTCGCCAGCGTGAAACCGCGTGCGGGTCCGGGCTCCTCGAAACCCACCATAAAGGCATATCGCTTGCCCTCTTCGAAGCGCAAAGGAGACTGGAATCGCCACCGCAGGTAGGTGAGACAGGCGCGGAGATCGCCCGTTGGCTTACCCTGTTCGTCGCGGGTGGGTGGCAACTTCGGGAAGATGCCACCACGCACCACCTGCAGAGGGCGGTATCTCACACCCACGATGTAGTCATCACAGCGGTGGTTACTGGAGAAGCCGTGTTTGGCGTCAGAGCCAGGCGGAGTGCCGTTGTCGTGGATGTGCGGTTCACCCATCACCTCGAAGAACTGCACAAACACCTTTGCGCCTGCCGAACCGGGCAACACTGCTCCATCCGCCGGTCCCGTGCGCAGGACGATGGCGTCCAGCAGGAAGGTGCGTTCAACCGTGAACACCTGTCCCAGGTCGCGGTTGCGCTGGTAGTAGCCCTGAGTTTTCCATTCCAGATGCTGGACGTCGACGTTGCGCACGCTGGTATTTCCGCCCGGACCGGCGTGCGTTTGTGCGATGAGTACCGCCTCCGGGTCAGCTCGGTACTCCTTGCCGATAATGCTTATCTCAATCTCTGGTTTCACCCTTATCGCGTCACCCCAGACTGCGATTCGCGCTGTGTGCGCCTCTCCCCTTCGCACTGCTTTGTCGCATCAGAGGAAAGCACGGCGACTGTCGGGAACAGGTGGGCGACCCGCTCCAGTGAGGGCGCGTGCCTCTGCCAGACGGAGCCAACGCTACGCCCACCAGCACGCGGGGACCGGAGGATAAAGGGTTCGCTTCAGTCATATCTGCGGGTGCCAGCACAGTGCAAGATTAGCCTGCGTCCGCACAACTTTTCCATCAGGCACACAGGGAAACTCATCGGCGTCGCGAACTAAGACTCGTTATCCCAGCATGGAGGAACACAGGAGAGACTGCGATGAACACCGAGGCATTCCGAAAACCCGATAGCATCCTGCGCCCTGCACCCTTCTGGGCAATCAACGACAGGCTGAACCCGGACGAGGTCGCCAGGCAGATGGCGGACATGATTCGAGTGGGGCTGTCGGGCGGATTTTTCCACTCCCGTCATGGTCTGATTACCGATTACCTCAGCGACGAGTGGTTCGAGTGCATGCGCGCCGCCCTGAAGGTGGCGAAAGAGCAAGATGGCTACCTGTGGCTGTACGACGAAGACCTCTGGCCCAGCGGCAACGCGGGCGGACAGGTCGCAGGCATGAAAGACGAATACCGCGCCGCTACGCTGAACGCCATTCTGGTGGCGCCGGGCGAGCCGGAACCCACCCTGCACGAAGACCAGGCACTGCGCGCCTGTTACGCCATCAAGAAGCGCGACCGCCTGACCCTGCTGGAGTACGAGCAGGTTCCGCTCGACCGACTGGCATCCGCGCGGGCATACGAGCGGCTCTTTATGGTGCGCACCTATCAGCCCAAAACCGGCTGGTGGGGAGGCGAGTCCTACGCCAACCTGCTCCATCCCGAGGCGATGCAGAAGTTTATCGAGCTCACCCACGAACGCTACTATCGCGAGCTGGGCGAGGAGTTCGGCAAGCGCATCCCGGGCATCTTTACCGATGAGCCGCAGGTGCCCTCCGCCGCCAGCGGCTTCGCCTGGTACGAGGGATTGCCCGAGCGCTATCGGCAGTGGCACGGACGCGACTTCTGGAAAGACCTGCCCTATCTGTTTTTCGAAGGACCAGAGGCGCGCAAAATCCGCCTGCTGATTCACCGCACTATCCTGCGCCAGTTTCTGGAAGCGTACAGCAAACCTATCTACGAGTGGTGCGAGGCGCACGGGCTGGAACACACCGGTCACTACAACGCCGAAGATACGTTCCACGGTCAGATTGTGTGCCATTACGGGGGCATCATGGCGCACTACCGCTACCAGCAGGCGCCGGGCATCGATCACCTGTGTCGGGTGGCGCACAACCACCTGTTCACCGTGAAGCAGGTCTCCTCTGCCGCACGACAGCTGGGCAGGAAGCGCGTGCTCACCGAAATCTTTGGCGTCAGCCGACACACCAACACCTTCGAGGACTTCAAGTGGCTGGGCGATTATGACCTGGTACTCGGTGCGAACTTCTTCTGCCCGCACCTCACCTGGTACTCCGGTAAGGGACGCCGCAAGCGCGACTATCCGCCCAACTGGAACTATCAGCAGACCTACTGGGACGATCTCCGTCCGCTGAACGACTACTTCACCCGCGTGGCTTACGCCCTCACGCGCGGCAAGGCGTCGGTGGACATCCTGCTCCTGCACTCCATCGAGAGCGCAACCGCCGCCCGACGCTTCGGAGTGGAGGTGCAGGGCGAGGTGAAGGACAATGCCCGACGCACCCCGCTGGATGTGCCCACCGCCGACCTGCGCGCCGCCGATGAGCTGGACAGCCTGATGCGCAAAACGCTGGACGCCATCCTCAACGCGGGTTACGACTGCGATCTGGGTGATGAAGGCTACATCGAGGATATGGGCAGTGTGCAGGGCGACCGGTTCGTCATCGGCGAGATGGGCTACCGCGTGGTGGTGGTTCCGCCCGCGACCACCTGGCGCCCGAAGACCTACGACCTGCTGTGCCAGTTCGCCAATAACGGCGGTAAGGTCATCCTGCTGGGCGAGCTACCTGCAGAGCTGGACTGCGAACCGGCACGCGAGAAGTGGCTACAACTTGCTTCTCACCCCAACGTGCGCTCTCTGCCCTGCGCATTGGAGGCTATCCAGAACGCTATCGACGAGATTGCGCCGGGCGAGTTCACTCTGAAAGGTGCGGATGGCAAAGCAGTGCCCATGACCTACCTCCAGCACCGCGTGGACGGCGACGAGCATATCTTCTTCATCGTCAACTCCGACTGCAACGCGGGCAGGGACTACGTGCTGACGCTGAAGGGCATGGCGGGTAAGCCCGTGCTGAAGTGGGACGCGGTGGAAGGCAGTTGCCAGCGGGTGCAGGCGAGTGCGATGGGCAACGATCTGCGCTACGAGTTCAGCCTGCCGCCGTGCGGGTCGCTGTTGCTGACGGTGGGCGCGGACGTGCCGTCGGCTCAGGTGGAGGAGCGGCTACCTGACCTGCGTCAGGGCGAGGTCATCCCGCTGCCCGATGAGTTCGCCTTCACCCGCACCGACCTCAACGTGCTGGTGATGGACCGCATCAGCGTGTCGTTCGATAGGGGAAAGACCTTCGAGCCGGAAGACTACGAGTGGCGCGTGCGCAAGTCGCTGGCGAAGCGATTCGGCACGGAGGAGACCCTGCAGTGGCAACCCTGGGTGGCCATCCGCAAGAAGCTGTTCGAGGGCAAGGGCGGCGACATCGTCCTGCGCTATCGCTTCCTGAGCGACCTCATCCGCCCGAAGAGCTACGTGGTTATCGAAGACCTCTACAAGGGCAAGCTGAGGGTGAACGGTACACCCATCGGATGGGACCGCCCTGAGGATCTCGGCTGGCACTGGGACAGAGGCTTCCAGATGGTGGAGGTGACCGACCTGGTGCAGAAGGGCGAAAACGTGGTGGACTTCGCCGTGCACTACGATTTCCTGACTGAGATCGAAACCGCTTACGTGGTGGGCGAGTTCGGCGTGGCGATGGTTGACCCGTTCCGTGCCAGGCTGGTGCCGGAGCCGGAGCGTCTGCGCGTGGGGTCGTGGAGCACGCAGGGCTATCCGTTCTACACCGGGCGCATGGTGTACCACGCCACCTTTGACGCGCCAACGGGCAGGAGGGTGTTCCTGCGCCTGAACCGTCCATCAGGCATTCTGTTCAAGGTGCGCCTGAACGGCAAAGAGACGGGCAAAATCCTGTGGCGCCCCTACGTGCTGGAGCTCACGCCGTGCCTCCAGCAGGGAAGCAAGCGGCTGGAGATCGAAGTGGTCTCGTCTCTGCAAAACGCCTGGGGACCGCTCCACGAGAAGAACGGCGACGACAACATGTGGGCAGGTCCGAACGCCTTCCAGGAGGAGTGGTTCTTGCGCGAAGAGCTGAACAGCTTCAACTACGGCTTGCTGGGCGGCGCGGAGCTGGTGGTGCTGTAACGGCGCAGGATGAATTGGAGGGCGAGGACCCCCCGCCGAGCCGCTGAGGAAACCTAACCCCCTGTCCCCCTTCCCTGCGAGGGAAGGGGGAACGCCTCTCCCCGCGTCGGGGAGAGGTCGGGAGAGGGGTTTGACAGGAAAAACCTAACCCCCAGCCCCCTTCCCTGCGAGGGAAGGGGGAACGCCTCTCCCCGCGTCGGGGAGAGGTCGGGAGAGGGGTCGGCTCAGCGGGAGGTTCGCCCTGCACGGAGGAGGCTACCGGCGTGCAGGAAACTGTTCACGAACTGCCGGAACTGTTTGCCGAAGCGGTCAGGCTCTTCAACGCGAGGGAGTACTTCGAGTGCCACGAGGTGCTGGAGGAGCTCTGGCGCGAAGAGCCGACCTCGCTACGCCTCTTTTATCAGGGCGTTCTGCAGGTGGCGGTGGGCTGTTACCATCTGACCGTACGCCGCAACCGACATGGCGCGGTGAGCAAATTGCGGGCAGGACTGGAGAAGCTCCAGCAGTTTCCGGCGGTGATGGGACTGGTGGATGTGGATGACCTGCGCCAGCAGATAAGGTATCTGCTTTCACGGATAGAAAGCACGGACGACATCGTTCGCTTCGCGGAAACCGACGAGCCGTTGCTCACGATACGTTATCTCGCGTAGCGCCCACAAAAAGCGAAGCCGCCCCGGCTGGGGCGGCTTCCTTTTGGTCAGGAGGGCGTGTATTTACCTCAGCAACGACAGTACCGCCTGTGGTGCGGAGTTCGCCTGCGCGAGAACCGCCATACCTGCCTGCTGGAGAATCTGCAGTTTCGTGTAGTTCATCACCTCTTCGGCGACGTTGGTGTCGCGGATCGCGCTCTCGG